>Ga0209092_10000161_pt1 | contig 62157 bp, 83 predicted proteins | sample FraStrMetagenome_FD_187446 | JGI IMG/M metagenome (GOLD analysis project Ga0209092, IMG submission 187446) | Marine eukaryotic phytoplankton communities from Arctic Ocean - Fram Strait ARC3M Metagenome (SPAdes) (version 2) | ecosystem: Environmental > Aquatic > Marine > Oceanic | place: Fram...
CAGCATCAAGGCGCTGACGGAGCATTAGGATAATGAGACTAATTAAAGAAGTTACAGAAGAGATCCAATACATTTCTGAGCTTAACGAAGAGACTGGTAAGAAGTCACACTTCATTGAAGGTGTTTTCTTGCAGTCAAACCTCAAGAACCGTAATGGTAGAATGTATCCTAAAGAGGTGATGCAGAAAGAGGTTGCTCGTTACACAGCAGAATCTATCGATAAGAAAAGAGCATACGGCGAGTTAGGACATCCAGATGGCCCTACAGTAAATCTTGACCGTGTATCTCATATGATCGTGGGTCTTAAAGAAGACGGCGATAACTATATCGGCAGAGCAAAGATACTTGATACACCTATGGGTCGTATTGTAAAAGAACTTATTGGCGAGGGTGCAAGCTTAGGCGTTAGCTCTCGTGGATTGGGTTCACTTAAAGAAAGAAACGGCGTCAATGAAGTGCAAGAAGACTTCATGTTAGCAACTGCTGCTGATATTGTTGCCGACCCTTCTGCTCCTGATGCTTATGTACAAGGTATCATGGAAAATAAAGAGTGGACATTTGTGAACGGTATTTGGCAAGAACAAGAACTTGAAGAATCAAAAAAACTGATTCACGCTGCAAGTGCAAGTGAACTTGAGGCAGTTAAGTTAGAAGTCTTTGAAAGTTTCTTAAACAAATTATCTAAAATTTAAATTTTTATAAATATACATTAGAACAAAGAAATACAATCTAATAGGAGAATAAACATGGGTGTAGAATCCAAGATCCGAGAGCTTATGGAGGGCGCAGCAAATCGTCCTAAGGATAAGTCACAGGGTGACGCTTCTAGTCCTGCTCAAGGTGGTTCAGACGCTAACCCTGAAATGCAAGACCTTAGTGGTACTGGCAATGCAGAAGGCGGCTTAACCTCAGAAGTAGGCAAAGCGGCATCAGCTAAGAAAGGAAAAGACACTACTTTACCTAAAGGACAAGGCGCTGGTAAAGCTCCTAACTTTGATGACAAAGCAGAGAAAGTATCTGGTCTAGCAGCAGAAGAAGTTGAAACTGAAGAAGAAGTTATTTCTGAAGAAGAAGCAGATGTTGTTGAAGACGTTATCGCTGAGGAAGAAGAAGTAGTTGCAGAAGCAGAAGAGATTACTGAAGAAGAATCTATTGAAGAGGCAACTCTTTTCGAAGCCGATCTTAATGCACTCTTTGCTGACGAAGAGCATCTTACAGAAGAATTTAAAGTAAAAGCAGCAGAAGTATTTGAAGCTGTTGTTACTTCAAGAGTTACTGCTGAAATTGCAGAGATAGAAGAAGAATTGACTGAGGCTGCAAACAAAGAATTTGAATCGCAGCTAGAACAAATGACAGAGAACATTGATAAGTATCTCGGATATGTTACTGAAAACTGGATGGCAGATAATCAAATTGCTATCGAAAGCGGTGTTCGCACTGAAGTAACTGAGTCGTTTATTAAAGGTCTACAGCAAGTTTTCACTGAGCATTATATAGATGTCCCAGAAGAAAAGTATGATGTGATGACTGAAATGCAAACACAGATTGATAGCCTTACTGCTAAACTAGACGAAGAAGTTGAGTCTAAGATGTCAGCGGAACACGAAGCTATTACTTTGAAGAAGCAAGCAGCGTTTGCTAATATTTCAGAAGACCTAGCGTCAACTGAAAAAGAAAAATTTGCAACATTAGTTGAAGACATTACTTATACTGGTATGGATTCTTATGAGCAAAAACTTCAAGTTGTTAAGGAAAACTATTTTCCAAAAGAAGCAGCACCGGAAGATCAACTTGAAGACACTTTTGAGGCTACCAACGAAGTAACTAATACAGTTATGTCTAAGTATGCTCAGGCAATTTCAAAAACAACTAAATTTTAATTAAACCGAAAGTAAACTTTTTATAAATAGTACTATTAATAATAAAACTGAAAACCAAGGAGACTTAAATGTATCTTTCAGAGCAAATTGAGAGCAAGTGGGCACCAGTCCTCGAGCATGCTGACCTGCAGCCTATTGCAGATCCGTACAAGAAAGCTGTTACCGCTGTAGTTCTCGAAAATCAAGAAAAAGCCCTTTTTGAAGAAAAAGGCATCATGGAAGCAACTCACGTTAACCAAACAGGTGCCGGCGTAGATAACTACGATCCAATCCTAATTAGCCTCGTCCGTCGTGCGCTTCCCAATCTAATGGCATATGATGTTGCTGGCGTTCAGCCGATGACTGGACCTACTGGTCTTATCTTCGCCATGAAGTCACACTACACTAATATGACAGGCACTGAAGCTTTGTTCAACGAAGCTGATACTGATTTCTCAGGTGGCGGTACTCATGCTGGTTCAAACCCAGTTGATGGTACTTACACTACTGGTGCTGGCGTTGCTACTGCAACTGCTGAAGGCTTCGGTGACGGAACTACTTTGAACGAGATGGCTTTCTCAATTGAGAAGACTACTGTTACAGCTAAGTCTCGTGCATTGAAAGCTGAGTACACTGTAGAACTCGCACAAGATCTCAAAGCAATTCATGGTCTTGACGCTGAGTCAGAGCTTTCTAACATTCTTTCACAAGAAATTCTTGCTGAAATTAACCGTGAAGTTATTCGTACAATCTACAAAGTCGCTAAGACTGGTTCTGCATCTACTGCAACACCTGGTACTTTCGATCTTGACGTTGACTCAAACGGTCGTTGGTCAGTTGAGCGTTTCAAAGGCTTGTTGTTCAACATCGAGCGTGACGCTAACGTAATTGCACAAGATACTCGTAGAGGGAAAGGTAACTTCATTATCTGCTCTTCAGACGTAGCATCAGCGCTTGCAATGTCAGGTGTACTTGATTACGCTCCTGCACTACAAACTAACCTCAGCGTTGACGATACTGGCAACACTTTCGCAGGTGTTCTTAACGGTCGTTACAAAGTTTATATCGATCCATACAGTGCTAACACTGGTTCAGCATCACAGTTCTACGTTGCTGGATACAAAGGTACTAGCCCTTATGACGCAGGCATCTTCTATTGCCCATACGTTCCTTTACAAATGGTTCGTGCGATTGACCCTGAAACCTTCCAGCCTAAGATCGGCTTCAAGACTCGTTACGGCATGGTTGCTAACCCATACGTTACACAGACTGATGGTACTACTGACGGTGATACATTCACTGCTTCACGTAACCAGTACTACAGGAAAGTCAAAGTACAAAACTTGATGTAAGCATCAAAAATAAAAAGAATTGCTCAAAGCAATCTATTTTGAAAGGGCTCTTCGGAGTCCTTTTTTTGGCCTAAAAACTGTGTAACAATTTGTGTAAATCTATATTTAAGAATTTTTCGTATTATAAATAGTAAACATAAACTAAACTAACGAAGGTGCATTATGAAAAAAATATTATCAATGATTACATTCTTTGCGATAGGATTTGTTGCCGGCGGCGTCAACGGACAAACCTATACAGCAGAAGTGGCAGATATCATTAATGAAAACTGTGTAGTGTGTCATCGTCAAGGCGGCATTGGACCAATGAGCTTTGAAACATACGAGCAAGTAAGACCTTGGGCGCCGCTGATTGCTATGAAAGTAGCAAGTAGAGAAATGCCTCCTTACGCCTATGATCATGGAATTGGTATTCAAGACCTTCAAGGCGATTGGAGACTAGCTCAACAAGATATTGATAGTATAGTAGAATGGGTAAACAGCGGATCAAAGTATGGTAATCCTGATACATTGGTAGCTTCTCCAGATTTAGGTGATACTGAAGCTTGGAGTTTCGAAGGCGACTTCGGTGCACCAGATGCAATTATTCCTTCTGTAGCAATAGACATTCCTGCAAACGGTAACGATTTATGGCACAAGCATTTAGTTCCAACAGGACTTACTGAAGATCGTTGCATTAAAGCAGTACAAGTTAAGCCACGGGGCGAAGCTAAAGCAGTCGTACATCACGCCAACTCTAATGTGGTTATTGATGGAGGCCGTGAAGGCATGCTGACCGAGTATGCTATGGGAAAATGGGGAGAGATTGTTCCAGAAGGAGTATGCAGAATTCTTCCAGGGAACGCAGAAATTAGATGGGATATTCACATGTTCCCCGGCGGACTTGGTGCGATGGCACCAGGATCAGTCATTAAAGACAACGTGGTAGAGATCGGCCTTTGGTTATACTCTGACGAAGAGAGCAAGGCACTTAAATACAAGCAAGATTTGTCGCTTTATCGCTTAGGGAATCAGGACGATCTAGTAGTTCCTCCTCATGGTTATGCAATGACTCAAGGCTTTCACAGTTTTGATCATCCAGTAAGACTAGATAGTTTTCAGCCACATGGTCACTTGCGTATGAATGCAGCAAGCCTTGAAATCTTCTACCCAGAGACTGGTCGTACTGAGCAAGTCAGTCAGATAAGCAAGTGGAGTGCAACATGGCACCACAGTCATCTATATTCGCCTGAAGCCGCTCCTTTGATTCCAGCAGGTGCAGTTATTATTCTCAAGCAATGGTATGACAATACAGCAGAGAATCCAAATAACCCAGATCCTGATATGTATGTAATGGGCGGTTCAAGAACTGGTGATGAAATGACGCACAGCTGGTTAGCCATCACTCATTTAGATGACGAAGGATTTTCTGAACTCAAAGCAAAACGAATGATAGCAGGCAATGACTAAAATACAATTAATATTAGCAAGTATTATTATAGCAAGTTGTACTAGTTCTGGCTACAATGGATCGCATGAGGTCGATTGGATGCCAGATCGAGTAGTTTGGGAACAAAATATTATAGACTGTAGAAGAGCAACTGTTTGTAGAGCAGAAGATCTTTTTAAGCAGTGATAAACCAATTAGGATGATAGTAGAAGATGATTAAATTTATTAAAATATTAGCAGTATCAACATTTTGTATTGTTTGGACTAGCATAGCAGTTCATGCAGATGAGTTTGATTCAGTAAAAATGAAATGGAGAACCTGTGCAGCCTGTCACGGCAATGAAGCACAAGGCAAGCCAGGATTTCCTAGTCTTAACTGGATGGAAGAAGATTACATCGTAGAAGCATTGACTGACTACAAACAAATGATTACCCGTGGTGACATGAGTGGTATTATGTTTGGTCAAGCAGCAACGCTATCAGATGAGGAAGTTGTACAGATGGCAAAATATATTAAGGAACTAAAAAATGACTAGACTAAATACAGCAGTAAGTACATTTGCAATCCTAGTTTTTATGCTAGGAGCAAAAGCAGAAGCAGCAGAGATTGATTATGCAGAAAATGTAGCACCTATCTTTGTAGAGCAGTGTCAGAGCTGTCACAGAGAAGGCGGCATTGCTCCTTGGGCAATGACTGACTACAGAATGCTTCAAGCATTCGCACCTGCAATCAAAGAAGCAGTTACATCATTAAGAATGCCACCAGGACAGATTGATCGTAAGTATGCAAAGGATATCATAAATCATCGTACACTAAATGATTTAGAAATGGAAACTATTGTAGAGTGGGTCAATGCAGGAGCACCTGTAGAAGGTGACAGAGATCCACTAACAGAAACTGTTTACTCTACATCAGAGTGGGTACACGGCGAGCCTGATATGATCATTGAAGTACCTCCTATGGAGATTCCTGCAGGTCCTTCAGCAATTCCTTATCGTTATGTCAGTGTACCCACTGGTTTAACAGAAGACAAGTGGTTGCGTGGATCGGAGTATTTGCCTTCAGAGCCTACTGTGATGCATCACATGCTAAACTCAGTCGTACTTCCTGGTAAAGGCAGTATGAATATTCTAGGCGCACAAGGTGGCGGACAAGCTGAGATGAACTTTGCGAGTGTCTCTGCTTATGTTCCAGGTGGTGATCCAGATTTTTATGACGAGAATACTGGCGGATTACTTCGTGCAGGTTCAATTGTAAATCTACAGTTACACTACACACCAGACGGCACTGCTAGAACAGACAACGCACGAATTGGGTTGTACTTCCATGACGAAGGCGTAGTACCAGAAGAAAGAATGGCAGGCGATTGTGCTTGTATATTCCCGCAAACTTGGACACCGATTCCGCCGTACGATCCTAACTTTGTACAGACAGCAGAAGTAGTATTAAAGAACGATGTTAACTTGCACACATTCTTACCACACATGCATTTCCGTGGTAAGAGTATGAAAGCAACTGCATTCTACCCAGACGGCAGCAGTGAAGAGTTGATTGATGTTCCTGTGTACGACTATGCTTGGCAGCTTTCATATACATGGAAAGAGCCTAAGCCCTTACCCAAAGGAACTCGTTTGTTTGTAGAAGGCGCATTCGATAACTCAGTAGACAACAAGATGAACCCTGATCCAAGCGCCACTGTGATGTGGGGGCAAATGTCTGAGCAGGAAATGTTCTTCGGAGCGTTCACTTGGAAGAATGCAGAATAAGTTATTTTTATAAATAGTAGAAACGAGATAGAGAGAGGCTGTAACTTCTCTCTATCTCTAAACAAGTGAAACTAATAAGGAGAATCACATGTCTACTACTACTTATAACATTGTATATAAGACTACCAACCTTGTCAATAACAAAATATATATTGGCGTCCATTCTACCAATGATCTTGATGACGGCTACTTCGGATCTGGTACTGCATTAAAATACTCTATAGAAAAACATGGTATAGATAATTTCTCTCGTGAAATATTATATTTCTTTGCCACAGCAGACGAAGCCTACGCTAAAGAAAAACAGCTAGTCACTGAATCTTTTGTTTCTCGGCAAGATAATTATAATATGAAGCCAGGAGGTTATGGCGGATTCAATTCCCCTACAAAAGAACAACGAAGAGCAATTTCAATTCGGGTGTCCGGCGAAAATAATCCAATGTATGGCCAAGGCGAGAAACTTCTTGGTGAAAAGAATGGGATGTTCGGAGCAGATAGACCTGACGAATGGTGTAAACAGCACTCATCATTTATGAAAGGCAATAAAAATGCCGTGGGAGCAAACTGGTCAGAAGAAGCTAGAAAGAAAAAATCTGAGCAGATGAAAAAAGTTGTAAAGAAACGAGCTGCCTGCATCAAGTGTCACAAAGAAATCACAATACAAAATTTAGGTAGGCACTACGCAACTCATAATAATTTGACAATAGAGTAACATAAAGTAACAACATAATGTCACTTATCTACTCATTTTAGGTTCTAGAAGTTATATATAGTAATGAGTGTTTTATCAAGGCGCTCATTTACTTTAACTTTATTTTGCTCACAAGGCAAGGAATTAAAAATGATTATCGGCGCAAAGACAGCCAAACTAGAAACAGTTGTTACTTTTATGTTAGCGTTAGTAGTAACCTCACCTGTAGTACTCGCAGCAATCGCAGTAATTTAAGCGTTATAAATAGTAATATAGAAAGACAAGGATATTACTATGGTAAACGTTTTAGCAAATGTAACAGAATCAACATGGGACGCTAGTAACCCTGGTGAATTAGACTATCTAAAGCCTAATGGTTTTAAGTTTAAGATTCACAATTTACCTAGTGTCTCATTCTTTTGTCAGTCTGCAAACATTCCAGATGTTTCAATGGGATCTCCCCAAGTTGCTACACCTCTTGTTGATTATTATCAGCCAGGAGATAAGCTTGCCTATGGTGAGCTAAATATTCGTTTTCTTATTCAAGAAAATATGAACAACTATAATGAAATATATGAATGGCTAGTCGGACTAGGCTTCCCAGAAAGTCATAAACAATATACTGATTTTTCTAATAGTCAGTCATATCGCTTCCCTACCATAAACCCATCAAAGCAAAGATCGCTCGGCAACTTTAGCGATGCATCTTTGTTTATTCTTGATTCAAATAATAATACAATAAAAACAATAGTGTTTCAAGATGCGTTTCCGGTTTCTCTTAGTGGTCTTGAGTTTGAGATAAGTTCCGGTAGCACTGAATATTTTCAAGGAGTTGCTGCGTTTAGATACAGACAGTACAAGATTACAACGCCATAAATATGATATATATTATGAGGTTTTATTATGATTACATTGAACGAACTACAAGACACATGGAAAACAGACTGCAAAATAGACGAACTCAACCTTGGCAGTGAGTCTATAAAAACCGCAGAGCTTCACTCTAAGTATCTCAACCATCTAACTAACTTTAAGCTACAGCTAAGAAAGTTTGAATCTCAAATGCTTACTCTTCGTAGAGTGAAGTGGAGATACTTTCGTGGCGAATTATCCAAACTAGAACTAGACGATTTAGGTTGGGAGCAGTACTTAGGTCCACAGCCTTTGAAAAATGAAATGCAAGAATACCTAGACAGCGACTCTGAAATTATCAAAATAAATGATAAGCTAGATTATGTAAGAGCTTGTTTGTACCAATGTGAGTCTATTATGAAGTCACTAAATAGTAGAACATGGGATATAAAAAATGCTGTGGAATTTATGAAGTTTACCAACGGAAGTTTTTAGTGATTAGAGTAATAAAAAAAGACGAAGCATATTTACGAGTAGAAACAGACCCTAGTACATCTCAAGAAATCTGTGATTTTTTTACATTTGAAGTTCCTGGTGCTAAGTTTATGCCTAGCTATCGGGCTAGAGTGTGGGACGGAAAAGCTAGATTGTTTAACATGTATCGCCAAGAACTATATGTAGGCTTGTTGCCATATTTACAAGAGTTTGCAGATACATTAGAATATACGGTTGAAGTTGATATTGCTAAAATAGGTGACCCGGTATCGTCACAGTATGTTGAAGCGTTTGCTAAAAAACTAAATCTACAAAGCGCAGGCAAAGATATTGAAATACGAGATTACCAAGTAGAAGCTGTTAAGCATTCTATCAACAAAGGCAGAGCGTTACTTCTATCACCTACTGCTTCAGGCAAATCTCTCATCATATACAATCTTGTTAGATATCACCAACATCTTGGAAGAGAGCAGCTCCTCATCGTACCTACTACCTCTCTAGTTGAACAGATGTACGGAGATTTTAAAGACTACTCAACTGCAAATGATTGGGACGTGGCTGAAAACTGCCATAGAATATATGGCGGCAAAGATAAAACAATAGAACTGCCAGTAACTATTTCTACTTGGCAATCTATTTACAAATATCCTAAATCTTGGTTTGATAGATTTGATGTTGTCTACGGTGATGAAGCTCACAACTTTAAAGCTAAGTCTCTTACTTCCATATTAGATAAATGTACTGATGCAGCTTATCGTATTGGAACAACAGGCACACTTGATGGCGCCAAAACCCACAAGCTAGTGTTAGAAGGTATCTTTGGTTCAGTCAAAAAAGTTATTACTACTAAGAAGTTAATGGATGATAATGCAGTTGCCAGCCTTGATATAACTTGTTTAGTATTAGAATATTCTGATGTTGAGCGTAAGCTAGTTAAAGGTATGACGTATCAAGAAGAAATGGATTGGATTGTAAGTCATCCTGTTAGAAATACTTTTCTAAAAAACTTATGTACTACACAAACAGGTAACACCTTAGTATTGTTTCAATATGTTGAGAAGCATGGGAGAGTGTTATATGACCTTATAAATAATAAGGTAGGCGATACTAGAAGTGTGTTTTTTGTGTATGGTGGAACTGCTACTGAACAACGTGAAGAAATACGAGCGTTAACAGAAACAAAAGATGATGCAATTATAGTTGCCTCATACGGAACTTTCTCTACTGGTATTAACATTAGGAATCTTCACAATATAGTATTTGCGAGTCCTAGTAAATCTAGAATAAGAAATCTACAATCCATTGGTAGAGGACTTAGAAAAGGTGATAACAAAACAAGTTGCAATCTCTTTGATGTAGGTGATGATATATCCTGGAAGTCAAAGAAAAACTATACACTCGGTCATATGGTTGAACGAGTAAAAATATATAATGAAGAAGGGTTTAAATATAAACTCGTTAAGGTACCCATTAATGTCTCATAACTATAAAATTGTAAACCTAATAAATGGTCTTAATATCGTAGGTGATTTAGAATACACCGCAGAAGAAGTTGTAGTTAAGTACCCGTTAGAGATTGCTGCTAAACCTATCAATAATGAAGCAGGTGTTTTAATAGGAGAACATATGGTTCTTCGACCTTATCTTGTAATGACCGATGATGTTGAAGTTAATATTCATCAAATCTCTGTTGTTGCCATTTCTTCTTTGAGCGAAAAGCTTTGGGGGTCTTATGAGGATATGGTTGAAAACGTCTATCTAAAAGAGATTTCTTTTGATGGTAATTTTATTAAAGAAGATGCTAACGAATTGCCAGAAGACATTACAAACATGGATGATGAAGAACTTGATTACCTACAAGAACAACTAGACTTAATTGCTAATGGTAATAAAGATAAAACCTATCATTAAGGTATCCCTTTCTTTCTAACAGAATCATTATAACAAGGTGTTCGGTTAGTGTCAAGCATTACTTAACATTATTATCAATTAATTTAGCTTGACAAAGGATGGTTTTTTTAGTATTATTATATTATGATTTCAATTGGAGACTAATATGTCAAAAGAAAAGAACGCCCACTATGTAGACAATAAAAAGTTCTATGCAGAAATAACAGTGTGGAAACAACAGTGGGATGAGTCAGTAGCTAAAGGCGAACCTACACCTCAATGCACACACTATCTCGGTGAATGTTTTGTTAAGATTTCAAATCATCTCGCATATAAATCAAACTTTGTAAACTATACTTTCAGAGATGAAATGATTCTAGACGGCATTGAAAACTGTTTGCGCTATGCTGATAGGTTCAACCCAGAGAAATCTAAAAATCCGTTTGCATACTTCACACAGATTACTTACTATTCTTTTATTCGCCGAATTAAGAAAGAGGCAAGACAAACCGAAACGGCTATGAATTACTTACAGAGTATTGACTTGCAGCAATTGCTAGACGAAGTTGAAGGTGATTCCGGTAGCTATGAATATCTCAAGTGGGTTCAAACTCAAGTAGATTTGAATGCCAAAGAAAAACAAAGCCTAAACTCTATTTCGGATAAAAAAACTGTAAAAAGAAGACCCAAGTATTTTGATAAAAAAGAAGAAGAGCTTGACATATAATAATAGTTGTAGTATACTGTATTTAAAACTAACAGGACTATTATATAATGAAAGTACGTTACTCCGAGATATTTTATAGTTTTCAAGGCGAAGCTGAACTTGCCGGAACACCGACAACTTGGCTTCGATTCTTCGGCTGTAATTTAGAATGTAATGGATTTGGTCAAGACAACCCTGCCGATACAACGACACACGAACTTCCGTATAAAGACTTTGACACTAGCAATATAATTGCCGTTGAACAATTGCCAGTGTGGGAATTCGGATGTGATTCCTCATACTCTTGGTCTATGAAGTACAAACACTTAGCTCAAGATGCTACCCCCGAAGTTGCTGCTGATAAGCTAGAAGCATTGCTTCCTCATGGAAAGTTTACTCATCCTGAGACTGGTCAAGAAAACATGCTTGCTTTTACAGGCGGCGAGCCAATGTTACAACAAAAGCAAATGAAAGCTATTGTAAATGAGTTCTTAATCAGAGGCAACCCTCCGAAGATTATCACTGTTGAAACTAATGGCACTAAAAAACTCAGTGCAGACTTAAAAAACTTTATCAATGATTATCTATCTGAGATGGGCATTCGTTGGCATTGGGCTATTAGTCCCAAAATACTACACACTTCAGGTGAAACTGGTGCGGTTGATGTAGACATGTTTATGTCGTACATTGACGGCGTGTACGGTACCGGGTGTCTCAAGTTTGTATGCAATGGTTCTGATGCTTCATGGGCAGAAATAGAACGATATGTCAAAGAAGTTATTGTTTATTGCAACGGAGCAGAGATAACTGTTCCTGATATATGGATCATGCCCGTAGGGGCAACAAAAGAAGAACAGGAAACTGTTGCTGACATTGTAAACGAATCTATGAGACGAGGATATAAAGTAGCAACTCGTAATCACGCATATGTGTATGGCAATCAGATAGGAACTTAATTATGCAGTTTAAAGATGACAAACTATTTGTAGATTGGACTGACATTGATGCCTTCTGTTTAGAGATGGCACACGAAGGAAGTCGGTTGGGCATTGATAAAGTTGTCGGTGTTTCTCGTGGCGGGCTAATACCTGGTGTTATTATTTCACATTTGATGGGAGTGCCTTTTGATTCAATCACTTGGCAAACTCGTGACGGCGATAATCGAGATACTAAAAAAGTTCTAAATTTTAATAATCCTAAATATATGATAGTAGATGACATGGTTGACAGTGGCAAGACTATGATAGACTTGATGTGTCTTGCTCCTGACGCAGTTAAAGCGGTTATCTTTAATAAAAAAGAAGATGTATTACTTGACATTGTAGGTCAAGAGTTATATAATGTAAGCGAATGGGTAGTCTTTCCTTGGGAAAATAATTAACAGGATAATATGATGAGAACTAGCACTGTAAGACAAATTCCGTATGTTGGTTCTGGATCTTCAGGCCCAGATACGATTTATGTGGTAGACTTCTATGAAAATAGCATTAAGGTTGAAACCAGAGAATTCGTGAACAAAAGTGTACATTATGCAGAATCTGCTGCAAGAAATTGGGACGCAGGGATAATTAAAAATGATAAGTAAACAGATTAAAACTAGATTACAACGAGCAGGTAAGCGTTTTCATGCCGCAGATAATATTTCTGAGTTTATGCATGAGGGAGACCATGAAGAATTAATTGAAGAGCTTACTGACAAATTTCAAGGTGTGTTAGAGAGCCTAGTTATAGATGTTGATAACGATCCGAATAGCATAGACACTAGCCGAAGGTTAGCTAAAATGTATATAAACGAGATAATGTCTGGTCGTTATAACGATATGCCTAAAGTAACTTCATTTCCTAATGAAGGCCAATATGATCAGTTGATAATAGTTCGGTCAGATATCAAGTCAATGTGTTCACATCATCATCAGCCAGTTACTGGTATCTGTTACATAGCTTGTTTGCCCGGAGATAACGTTATTGGTCTTTCTAAGTACACTAGGATAGCACAACATTTAGCTCAACGAGGACAGCTTCAGGAAGAGTTGACTGAAATGATTGCAACCGAAATAGAGATGCTTACACAGGCTCCGGCTGTTGGTGTTTATATTCGTGCCCGTCACGGTTGTTGTGAGAATAGAGGAATTCGTTCTTCAAATAGTTCAACACAAACTACTGTACTGAAGGGTGCTTTGAAAACAGACGCTGCGTTACGAAATGAATTTATGCACAATATTCAAATTCAGGAACATCTATGCGGATAAAACAAACTGATAGACAGGTCGTTGTAGATCTAGAGACACTAAGTACTCGCCCAAATGCTTGCATTGTTTCTATAGGTGCGGTTGCATTTAATCTACAAGACGGTATACTAGATGAGTTCTTTATAAATGTTGACGCAAGCAATTCCCGTAAACATGGTTTGCATATAGACCTAAATACAATTGAATGGTGGAAACAACAATCTAAAGAAGCACAAGAAGCATGGCAGCAAGACCCTCAGCCTCTTGATTATGCACTGGAGAAGTTTGCTGAGTTTTATCAAACAGGAAATCCCATATGGGGAAATGGTTCTAGCTTTGATATTACAATTCTAGAATCTGCATACTATGCTGTCGGTTGGGACAAGGACAAAGTGTATGGAAAACACTTACCTTGGAAGTTCTGGGATATATATGACATGCGTACATTGACTAGCATATTAGGCAAGAAACTTGAAAAAACAGGTGTAGACCACAATGCACTTGACGATGCGATGGCAGAAGCAAAATTATTAATTGAGATGTTAAAATCGTGAAATTAGAATACGTTGCATCAGGCACATCATTTATGCAGCTTGCCAAACTTAAAGAACATCCAGAAGCGGCTGCTGTAGTTAACAACATGTTCGCTGACATCTTTGGTGATCAACCAGGACACACATTTTCAATATTGTATAATGCTTGGGCAGAAAGTTCTTATGGTGAAAAGCTGAGTGTACTGAAGCCATCTATTCATAACTTACACGCAGACTCAGGTGGGTTACAGATGGTCACACTCGCCCACAAATTGCCTAAAGGCACTAATATGAATACCCTCAGAGAAGAGGTATATCATAATCAAGCCGAGTGGGCTGACGTTGGCATGTGCTTTGATGAGATTCCTGTAGTCACTACCGGGGCATCAGATAGAAACGATACTAGCAACAGGTACTTTGACAGGGAGAATCGTCACAAGTATGCACAACAAACTGCTGACAACGTAGCTCGTCAAATTGAAGTCTTCAAAGAAAATAATAGTTCGTGTAAGCCTTTTATGATTTGTCAAGGCGGCGACTTAGAAACATATCTCGAATGGATTGATACTATCTTAAAAACTGTGCCTGAGGGAGATCATCATCGCATAGGCGGAGTAGCAATGGGGGGCGCTGCATTAGGCACAGGCCCTCTAGAAGATATCCAAAAAGCTTTCTTTGCTAGTCAAGTTCCTGTTAGAGATGAGAATGGCAAACTACATCTTCATGTATTAGGCGTAGGATCTATTACCCGAATGATACCTTATCTTATCTTTTTACAGAATGGATCATATGGAAATGTTCACATGTCGTATGACTCTACTACACACTCTAGAGGGGTAGAAACAGGTATGTATTATATCAGAGGAGAGATTAGAAACGGAGAACACATTCCAGGTCCTGGTAGAACAATGAATTTCACTAGAGCCAAGAGTGCAGACTCTGTAGTGGTAGGAGAACCGGGTGAATCTTGTCCTGACTTACAATATGATATTTTAATGGATGACATAAATCGTGTATACAATCTTGGCATGACAAAAGAAAGGTTTCACGAGTGTCTAAACGTTCCTACAGTTCCTTATATGGAAAAATATGGAGAACTCAGTACTTGGTATACTGCAAGAAACGCATTGTGCTGTGTATCTATTAAAAACTTTATGGATGAACTTGAAGAACTTATAAACGATAAAGATAAGTTATTACAATTAGCCAACAAAAGATACCCTGGAATTTCAGGTCAACAATTATTTGACGTTAAAGATATAGATTCTTTTAATGCTTGGATGGATCGTTGGGGTGGTATCTTTAAGGAAAAGAAAAAATCTAAAAGTATTTCACACACTAAGCCAGTAGAAGAAATACAACTAGATTTTACATGAGCAGTTATTATTTAACTTAGGAGTATATATTATGGATCAACAGAAAGTACGCAATGCAATTGAAGAGATGTCAAACTCAATGACTCGAATGGACGCAGAGCGTGATCTAATTAAAGAGATTGTAGAAAAAATCCACGAGGAAGAATTCTTAGACAAGCGAGTGATCCGGAAAATGGCTCGGGTATATCACAAGCAAAACTTTGCGGAAGAGTCTACCATCAACGAAGAGTTCGAGACTCATTTCAAAAATATTATGAGTTAGATATTGACAAAGCAAAAATATTCTGTTATTATATACAGACACTAGAGGAATATCTTATGAATGTTTTTGCTTTGCACACAGACCCAGTAATCGCTGCTCAAATGCATGCCGATAAACATGTGGTAAAAATGATTATAGAGTATGCACAACTAATGTCCACAGCACATCGTGTGCTAGACGGCTCGCTGTATCAAGACAAAACCTCTAACGGAAGAAGCATCAAGCGTTGGTCATTACCGAATGGGGTGTTAGAGAGCGTGGTGTATAAAGCATCGCATGTCAATCACCCTTCTGGTATTTGGTGCCGAAAAACATCTGAAAATTACCAGTACCTATATACTATGTGGAAAGAATTATGTGCAGAGTATACACATCGGTATGGTAAAATTCACTTGACACAGCAGAAGCTAGAGAGTATACTATCTGTTACTCCTGTTAATATTCCACACGGAGAATTGACAGAATTACCACAAGCAATGCCAGACGATGCAAAACTTCCTAATGTTGTAGAGGCTTATCGTAATTACTACAGAGTCTACAAGCGAGGTTTCGCTAGGTGGACTAAACGACAAACACCGGAGTGGTTCAATGCCAGTGACTAATAGAAATATTCGTGTTAGCTTTCAGAAAGAAGGCATACACAAATATCCAGCAGCTAAAGATTTGAAGGGGGTAGAGTTTTTACAATACCCTCATCGCCACATCTTTCATTTCTATGTAACATTAGAAGTTAATCATAACGACCGAGATGTGGAATTCATTTTGTTCAAGCGTGAGCTAGAGTCTCTGTTTGAATCAGGTGCAATGCAAGCTGACTACATGTCATGCGAAATGATGGCAGAAGAACTTTTAGGATACATTGAAGAAACATATCCTAATAGAACAGTGCAAGTTGAAGTTTATGAAGATGACGAAAACGGAGCAATATTAAATAATGCGTAAATTATTTTACATGGGATTAGAAAGTTACGAAGCACGATACACTCTTCAACTGCAAGAATGGAACGAGCGTGTATTTAAACTTCGTGGTGTTGATTATGAAGTTATCCGAGGGCAAGAGCTAGACAATAGCCAAGCTATTGTAACTGGTAGTGTACTTGATGCTCATGGTAGAACATACTATAGCATGTCACAGCACATGTCGTTAATTCAGAAAATGAAAAATGGTGAAGTAACTAGTGATGATGTAATCTTTTATGAAGATATGTTTACTCCTGGGTTAGAATGTTTACCTTATATCATGCAACAAAGTCCTGCAGAATATCGTCCTAAAGTATTTCTTCGTTTCTTAGCACAGTCTGTAGATCCAGATGATTTTATAGTTCGTGAAGGTATGTTTGACTGGATGCGTAAGTACGAAGAAATGGTAGATCAATTTGTTGATGGTATCATGGTAGCATCAGAAGAATTCGTAGCACATCTTCGTATTGCAGGTATCAAATGTCCGATCTATGTCACAGGTCTGCCTTTTGGCAAATCAGAAGTCCAAGAACGAGTTTCTAATCAGATACCCATAGTTGATAGGACGAATCGTGTAGCATACTCTTCTAGGTGGGATGATGAAAAACAGCCTCACTTCTATATGGATCTAGCAGAAGAATACTACAAGGTTGATCCTACAATGGAGTTTTCTATATTTTGTGGGCACCCTGAACTAAAAAGTAATAAACAGGAATATGTAGATAGAGCAATGTTTTTGCAAGATAGCAACACTGCTAATTTTAAAGTATACACTGGACTAAAGAAAAACGATTACTATAGTTTGCTTGCTGATAGTAAAATACTATTCAATTGTGCGTTACAGGATTGGGTTAGTAATACAGTGAGCGAAGCTGATACTATGGGCTGCTTGACACTATTTCCAGCATACAGAAGTTTTCCAGAAGTATTTGCTAACAATGGCAATCACATGTATATTCCTTGGTCTATCGAGGATGCGTTAGAAAAGTTAGGAAGAATGGTATTAAGCATTGACAACTTAGACACATCTATGTATAATATAGGCAAGATTAGTGATTATCAGAATGGAACTATTGACAGGACATTAGATAGTATACTGACTGAAGATGCAAACCTTAGAGATCGTACATCATTTCGTAAATATGTAGCAAAGGCAAAGTATGAATAAAAATGTATTAGTAACTGGCGGCAATGGTTATATAGGTCACCAAACTGTTATTCAATTAAAAGAAAATGGCTTCAATCCAATTGTAGTTGATTGGGTAGCAGATGCTGCAAAGACTTCTTATACATATTCATTCGATGACAATCATGTCCTAGAAATAATGAAAGTACATGAAGTTGAAACCGTTATACATTTTGCGGCTGACCACGAAGTTGGTAGGAGTGTAGAAGAGCCTTCTGTATTCTACAACAATAATATACTTGCAAGTGTTAAACTCTTAGATAGATGTATACAAGCAGGAGTTAAAAACTTTATTTTTAGTAGCTCTAGTAGTGTATACGGAGACAACGTAGACTTCCCAACTACTGAAGCAACTATTAAAAATCCTATGTCTCCTTACGGTAGAACTAAGGATATGTTTGAGGAAATACTCAAAGATTATGAGGCAGCGTATGGCATTAACACACTAGCGTTAAGATATTTCAATGCAGCAGGTGCAGACGTATTAAATAGACATGGGTATGTACAAGAACCACAGTCACATCTTTTCCCTATACTTGCTAGATGTTTTGGACGAGAGTTACCTTTTACTGTGTTCGGTAACGACTATGACACTCCTGATGGAACTTGCATTCGAGACTACACGCATGTATCAGACATCGCCAACGCACACATCTCAGCTATAGACTATTTGAACAGAGAAGGAACTCATAAAGTATTTAATATAGGCAAAGGCAGTGGCGAGAGCGTTTTAGATGTTATAAATGCTTTCAGTGAATATACAGGAAAAGAAATTCAAGTGAATTACGGTGATAGAAGAGCAGGTGATCCACCTAAAACTTTTGCTGACATCACTCTGGCTATAAATGAATTGATGTGGGTTCCTAAATATACTCTATCTGATATTGTAGAGCATGCATATAAGTGGGAGAATAAATAATGTATTATAGTACTAAGCATTACGATCATAGCATAGGGTTATCAGCCGTATTTCGTCAACCTAACGCAGATCATTCGCATTGCAATTTGTTGCACGGGTACAGTCTAGCATTCACGTTTACGTTTGGTTGTAAAGACTTAGACAATAAAAACTGGGCAGTAGATTTCGGCGGGCTGAAGCCATTAAAATCTTGGCTTGAAGATAACTTTGACCATAAGTTAGTAGTTGACCGAGCTGATCCTCATCTAGCAGATTTATTAGAATTGCAAAAGAAAGGATTGGCTGAGATCAGAGTAATGACTGGTGTTGGTGCCGAGAAGTTTGCAGAACACTCATTCAACTTTGCGGATAGATTAGTTCGTGAAATGACTGATGATCGCTGCTTCTGTGTAAAATCTGAAGTCGCTGAACATGGTTCTAATTCAGCAATCTATGAGGCTTAATCTTGAAATTTGCAATGGTAACAGACTTGCATTTCGGTGCAAGAAGTGATTCAGTAGCATTTGATGCACACTTTAGAAAGTTCTATGAAGAGGTATTTTTCCCAGAGCTTATAGAGCAAGGAATAAAAACTGTATTTGATCTAGGTGATACCTTTGATCGTAGAAAGTATATCAACTATAATACTTTAAAAAGTTGTAAAGAGTATTTCTTTGACCGCTTGCAAGAACTAGATATTGACTTGCATATGATTCCTGGCAACCATGATACATATTTTAAAAACACAAATGATGTAAACTCCCCTGATCTTTTGTTGCGGGACTATACTAATATTGCCCTTTATCAGAAAGTCACTGAAATTAAGATGGGTGAAAGCACAGTAATGTTTGTGCCTTGGATATGTAATGAAAACTATGAAGAGTCATTTGAAATTATATCTAAATCAAAAGCTGACATATGCCTGGGACACTTTGAGTTCTCTGGTTATGACATGTATCGTGGATCCCCTAATCCTCACGGTATGGATCCTGGCATGTTTAAGCATCTGCCTATGGTGGTCAGCGGTCACTTTCATCACCGTCATACTAAGGGTAATATTACTTACATGGGCAACCCTTACGAGATAACTTGGTCAGACTATGATGACCCTAGAGGATTCGCAATATATGATACACAAAAGAAAGAGCTTAATTACGTTAATAACCCAAATAGAATATTCCACAAAATCTATTATGATGACACCGATACCGGATCTTTTTCTGGTGATTTTGTTTACGATTTTAACTCAGTCAGAGATGGTTGTGTAAAAGTAATAGTATCTAAGAAAACTGATTTTGCTAAGTTTGATGCCTTTATAGATAACTTGTATCAGTGTAATTTAATTGAACTTAAAATCATTGAAGATTTATCTGAATTTGAAGATGAAGCAATCGGTGAGGACGTAGACTTAGAAGATACTATGTCATTGCTTAAAGAATATGTTGACGGTATTGAAGTAAGTGTTGATAAAGAAAAACTCAAGACACTACTCCAAACGCTGTATGTTGAAGCACAGGATGATGCATGATAATCTTTAAAACTATCCGATGGAAGAACTTCCTATCAACTGGAAATGCTTTCACAGAAATGCAGTTAGATAGAAATACTAGCACTCTTATTATAGGCGACAATGGATCAGGTAAATCTACCTTGCTTGATGCCATAACTTTTGCTTTGTTCAATAAGCCTTTTAGAAATATATCAAAGCCTCAGCTTATAAACACCATCAATCGTAAAAAGATGGTAGTTGAAGTCGAGTTCAATATAGGATCTAAAAAATACATTATTAGACGAGGCAGTCAGCCTAGTATATTTGACATAGAGATTGATGGTGTCCTAGTAGATCAAAATGCTAATATACGAGACTATCAACGTCACTTAGAAGAAAACATTCTAAAACTAAACTACAAGTCATTCACACAGATTGTTATTCTAGGTAGTGCATCCTTCACACCTTTTATGCAGTTGACTCCTAATATTCGCCGTGAAATTATTGAAGATATTTTAGACATCCGAATCTTTACTACAATGAAAGATGCACTAAAAGTTAAAATGAACGAATTGAAAGACAAGTTACGGACACTTGAAGGTGAGTTGACAGTAACCAAAGAAAAGGCAAATTTGCAAAAGAAATATATTGATACCCTTGAAAATGATAAGCAAGAGCGTGTCGATAAAATAGTGAATGAGATTTCTGATATAGAAGCTACTATTACCTCTCTTCTTGGTCAAGTTGCTATTGATATTGAAGTTAAAAATGAATACGGTGATATAGAGGCAAATCGTAAAAAGTTAGAAAACTTTAAGATGGAGTTTACTCGCAAGATTAAAGAACAAAAAGCAGCCCTTTCTTTTTATGCTGACCACGATGACTGTCCTACTTGCAAACAGGGAATACCTCACGAGTTTAAAGAAACGATTACTACTGAAAAAGAAACGAAGATATCTGAATTGGAAGTCGCTAATACAGAACTAGTGGTTCAGTGGGAATCTCTTGATAAAAATTACGAAGAGTATTTAAATCTACAACAAAAAATAGTAGACACTAATAATACTATCATGTCCACACAAACTCTTCTACAAAGATTGGTTGTAGAGAAGTCAGAGGTAGAAAATAAAGTAGGGGACATTGAGAAAGAAACTCTAGCACTCAAAGAAGTTGCTAAAGATTTAATATCTAAAACCAATGAAAGGACTGATATTAAAGAAGAACAAGAGTATCATACTATAGCAGAATCTCTGTTAAAAGATTCAGGTATTAAAACAAAGATTATTAGACAATATTTGCCTGTGATAAATAAATTAGTAAACAAGTATTTAAAGTCGATGGATTTCTTTGTACAGTTTGATCTTGATGAAACGTTCAAAGAGACTATTAAGTCCAGGCATCGAGATAAGTTTACATATGCTTCATTCAGTGAAGGAGAAAAGCAGCGTATTGATTTAGCACTAGTATTCACTTGGCGAACCATTGCTAAGATGAAGAATAGCGCCAGTACGAACTTACTTCTTTTAGATGAAGTGTTTGACAGTTCTCTAGATGTAAATGGAACTGACTATGTAATGCAGCTTCTAAATACTATAGGTGATGATGCAAATGTATTTGTGATCTCACATAAATCAGATCAGCTATTTGATAAGTTTAGAAGTGTGGTTAAATTTGAAAAGAAAAATAACTATTCGGTGATGACATAATGGAAGATTTAGAATTAATACCCTTTGCTGATCCTTTACTAAAAAAGGCTCCTGAACTTTTTGATTTTGAAAAAGAAGATGCCAAAGAAATTAGTGAAAGATTATTTATTGCAATGAAAAAATGTGGTGGTATTGGTATATCAGCTAATCAAGTAGGCTTGGACATGAGAGTGTTCGTAGTCGGCAACGTTGAGGGTATGCAAGAAAAAGCAGTTTTCAACCCAGAGCTGCTTTCAGTAGGAGCTCAAACAATTCCTATGCGAGAAGGATGTTTGTCTTATCCTGGTCTATGGTTGATGATTAGAAGACCTGTATCTTGTGTGCTAAAATATATGAATGAGGAAGGTGAAGAACTAGTAGAAGAGTTTGGTGGAGTACCAGCTCGTGTAATTCTGCATGAGTTCGATCATATGGTAGGACAAAACTTTACTATGAGAGCATCGTCTTTAAAAATAAATCGAGCTTTGAAAAGCTTAGATAAGAAAGTAAAAGCATACAGAAGGGGAACTGCATAATGTCAGATGATTGGGATTTTGGATTCACTGCCGTCGATGATATGCCGCAGACTAATTTAGAACCGGCAGAGCCTGTTGTAGCACATGTTGATGACGCACAGATACAAACCCTAGTCGATAAGATGGACAGATTAGAAGCTCTCATCATCACTTCGGATTCATCCTCTATGGTCAATGAGCATAGAGAGTTAGTACAGCAAGACGTTGTTGCAAAACTGAAGCAAGTAGAGGATCTTATCTTACCTTTGCTATTCAATCTTCAAAAGAACGCAGACAAAGATTATATACATTGGCCTGGAAGAGTGGCTATTATTGACAAGCAGATTGAGAAAATCAAAGCGGTCACACGGTATTACGATAACATATAATAAGGTTTTTGAACGATAATATAATAATGGAGTATAGTATGGCTAAAGCATCTAAAGATCGGGAGTTTGATGTCTCCCCCGTAGTAAGAGGTGTATTCAATCGTCCTACAGGACAGATACTAGACTTTTATTTAAATAGTGCAATTGGTAATCCAGAAGAATATTCTGAATGGACTCAGATATTGAGGTCCTCTACTGAGCAAGATGTGGTGTATTTGCATATTAACTGTTACGGTGGTCAAGCACTAACAGCAGTTCAGTTGATGAGAGCAATGTCTGAATCTAGAGCCACCATTGTTGCGTCAGTAGAAGGAGCCTGCATGTCAGCAGCTACTTTCATCTTCTTGATGGCAGACGTATGTGAGATTTCAGACCATAGTATCTTTATGTTCCACAATTTCTCAGGCGGCACCATAGGCAAGGGCAATGAGATGTTAGCTCAGGTTCATCACAATGACAAGTGGGCTAGAGGGCTAATGGATAGTGTGTATAAAGACTTCTTTACAGATGATGAAATAGAGAGTATACTAGAGGGTAAAGACTATTGGTTATCACCAGAAGAAGTTACCGAGAGACTTAAAAAGCGTAATAATAAGTTGGAAAAACAAGCAAAAACTGCCCAAAATGCAGCGGAAAAGGCAGAAAAAGCTGTTAAAAAATCAAAAAAATCGTAAGTCATTGATTACTATAGCATTATTAGCGTAACTTAATGCTTGACATCCTCACAACCTATTGCTATAATAGTTGTAAGAATTGAGAAAAGGTTGTGAGGACCGTCATGAAAATAGAATCTAAGTCAATACTAGCCAAGTTGCTTGCTACTGAAAATATTTCAGTTCAGCAGCAAAATATCCCTACGGCTGCATTCGATCCAACGAATCGTGTTTTATATATCCCTAACTGGAAAGATATGTCTATCTCTCTCCAGGATCTTCTTATCGGCCATGAAGTTGGTCATGCATTTGAGACACCTGCTGAAGGTTGGCACGATGCAATATGTGAAGATAAGACACTCAAGCCTTTCCTGAACATTGTCGAAGATGCCCGCATCGAACGCAAAATCAAATCACGATACCCAGGGCTTGTTCGTTCATTCTACTCGGCTTATCGTGAATTGTTTGAGCGTGATTTCTTCGGTGTCAAGGATATAGATACAAATGCTCTTCCTCTTATTGACCGTATCAACCTACACTTTAAAGTAGGCACTCATCTCAATTTACAGTTTAGCGACAGTGAACAATCTTTTGTTGACCGTTGTGCTAATACTGAAACTTGGGAAGATGTTGAGGCTTTAGCCCGTGAACTTCATGGCAAAGCGTCGGAAGAAGTTCAGACCGATATTGACAATCTTATGGAGCAATTCGGTTCAGATGATGATGACGATTCAGATGTAGATATGTCCTCTGATATGGATATGGATGGAGAGGAGGCTGATGATGCTGACGCAGAAGGTGAAGGTACTGCTCCTGGTCAGGGTCTTGACTCGGATGAAGAGGAACAAGATGCGTTTGATGAACTCTTCGGAGATGACGAGGAAGATCAACTTCCAACGCCTATCCGAGAATTTGTTGATACTAATGAGCCAGGCTCCATCACAGATAAAGTTTTCCGTGAAATGGAATCAAGTCTAGTAGATACCGCTGAACAAAAGAAAAAGTTATATGTAAACATTCCTAAAGTGGATTTGAATAGAGTTATCACACCTGCAAAGGACGTTTACAAGTTATCTGACATCACATTGCGTTTTGCTCGCAATGGTGAAACAGTAGAAGACATGGCAAAAACTTTATACAAAGAGTTTTTGGCCAAGAACACTAAGACTGTCAATCAGATGGCTGCTAATTTTGAGATGAAACGCAAAGCCTCGTTATACATCAAGGCAAAGACTGCTAAAACCGGCGAGCTAAATGACAAAAAGCTGTGGTCATACAAGACTTCAGACGATTTGTTCAAGCAAATCACTTCAGTTCCAGACGGCAAAAATCACGGCATGATTATGTATCTTGATATGTCTGGATCTATGTTCCGTAACATGTCAGGTACTATTGATCAACTAATTAACCTTAGCATGTTTTGTCGTAAAGTAAACATTCCTTTTGAAGTTTACGGATTTACTTCTACCGATACATACTATGGGCAACGACCTGTATGCACTCAAGAAAAAGTTTTGGGTGATCTTTCAATTCAAGATGCTAAGGTTGTTCATTTGCTTTCATCGTCATTCAACAAGCGACAAAACGAAGAAGCCTACAAGTATCTGCTAGTTTGGAAACAGTCGTTTTACAATCGTTTGAACCGTGAAGGTTGTTCAATCGAAATGAACAACCCTGCTATGGATATGATTGCTACTCCTCTCAATGCTACTATTGCTATTGGTATAGAGATTGCAAAGAAATTCCGTGAGGCGCACAAGGTTGAAATTCTCAATACAATCTATCTGACAGATGGTGGTGCAACCGATTATGTTGAATCTTTTCAAGAAGCCAAGTGGCGTGATGAAGATGATCTGTATCCAGGCAAGCCTGGACATCAAGAGGCACCTGTTTTCACATATGGATCAGCGTCATATCCTTTGGTCGGTGGTTATGTTTTCAAAAACGTTGCAGCCACCGTCACTTTATTAGAGATTTATAAAGAGATCACAGGATCTAAGGTTATTAACTTTCATCTGTTGGATCGCTGGACACCTGCAGAGTTGTCAAACTGTGATGACTACGCTAAGGCAGGTAATCATAATTTTTGTTATGACGGATGGGACAAGCTAATAAAGTCACAGAAGTCTTCTGGTGTCATCGAAGTAAAAGATTTTAAAGGCTTTGATGTTCGTTACCTTGTTAAGGGAGGTAAGTCATTAAACTTACAAGACAGCGACCTCGAGGTCAAGTCTAACACTAGGGGTGATCTGCTCAAAGGATTCCGGAAATTTGCTTCAAATAAGTCTCAAAGTCGAGTATTTGTGCAAAAATTCATTCCTCAGGTAGCGTAAGTGATTGATTTCTATTCGGAAAATAAGTTAAATAAAGGCTTGACAATATACGTTATTATCGTTATAATGTATACATAAACTGAAAAAACAAACTATTTTTAACTATGACTGTGAGGGTCTATATTATGAATAACACTAAAGAAACGCTAATCAACAATCTCCGTTCGTTCGCAGACGATAATTCATATGTGAGCCGCAAGTGCATTATCCGTGAAGCTAAGGCTCTCGGTATCAATCATCCGAGCTTCCTTCTTAAAGATAACTTTAAGGTTGAGTCAGGTGTATATAATCTGACCGAGATGTTCAGCGGTGTACAATCAATCTCTGCTCCAAAAGCACCTAGGGTCGTAGTCGATAATACTACACCGGTAGCTAAAAAAGTTACACAGGCTAAACTTGATATGGAAATACAAAACTTGATTCCTGCAAAGGATTCAACCTTTGTTCCCTTTGGCTTCTACACGGATCTAAAAAAGATTCTAACAGCCAAAATCTTTTACCCTGTATTCATTAGTGGTCTGTCAGGTAACGGCAAGACTACAATGGTAGAACAAATTTGTGCGAATCTCAAGCGTGAGGCAATTCGTGTTAATATTAGTGTTGAAACCGACGAGGATGATTTAATCGGTGGCAACACACTAGTTGATGGTAACGTAGTCTATCGAGAAGGGCCCGTCCTCACCGCTATGAAGCGGGGCGCAGTTCTCATTTTAGATGAAGTAGATCGTGGATCGAATAAGCTGATGTGTCTCCAAGCTGTCCTCGAGGGTAAGTCCTACTTCAATAAAAAGACTGGCGAAACCATAACTCCTGCTAGCGGATTTACAATCATGGCAACGGCTAATACAAAAGGTCGTGGCTCTGATGATGGTAAATTTATTAGCGCCCAGTTACTTGACGAGGCTTTCTTGGAGAGATTTGCCATCACCGTTGAGCAGGAGTACCCTACAATGTCAGTTGAGAAGAAGATTGTTCTCAACAAGATGGAACGTGCAGGGTGTGTCGATGAGGAATTTGCTACACACCTCGTCACATGGTCTGATGTTATCCGTAAGACCTTTAATGAAGGTGCTATTGATGAACTCGTCAGCACTCGAAGGCTGGAACATATTGTGAATGCTTATGCTGTTTTTAAGAACAAGCTCAAAGCAATCACACTGTGTACAAATCGCTTTGATGAGGACACTAAGCAAGCCTTCATCGATTTGTACACTAAGGTGGATCCTTCTAACGAGCAGGATGATGTCTCGGAAGAAACTACAAATGATGTCAGCTTTTAGGGATTGACATCATCACAAAACTTTGTTATACTATATTTTTATTAGTGAGGACTATTAAAAAATGAAATATAAAATAAATTCTACAACTGCACAAAAAGAAATTAGTTCTTTTATTAACAAAAATTTAAATGATCCATGGGAAGGCACCGTGCTTGCAAACTACAAGTTTGTCAACAACAAGCAAAAAGGTGCTATGGGCGAGATGATTGTGGAAGTATTGACGAAAGAACTTGGTTCCATAGTGAAATCTGCTGAGAACGGAACTGCTCCATATGATCGCATTATTGATGGTTATAAGACTGAAATAAAATTTAGTGCTGCTCACAGCGACAACAGTAAAACAGATCCTGCACTCAAACGAGATAAAGAAGGTCGCTGTTATTGGGCTATTAATCATGTTGGAATAAACAAAGGCTGGGATCGTCTTATATTTTGTGGTGCGGATTTAGTTGATGGTGATGTAGCCTTTACTATGATGTGGTGCACAAAACAAGATTTTAAAGAGTGTGTAGATGACGGAGAATTTTTCAGGCGGCAGCAAGGCGGAAAAGATGGTGGTAATGATGATTATATTTGTGCTGGAACTAAGCCTGTAGACTGGACAAAATCAAAGTTTGTGAGGAGTATAGCAGAATGGTAGAGCAATTTTTAGGTATAAAGAACTCAACTAGAGAGCTTTCAGATATAGATTTTGAAAAAATAATATCACGCCTTGCAACAGAGCTTACCTCTGTTGATTATAAAACTACATACTCGGATAAAGTTTTGTATAAAGAGTGGGATAATTTGTTAGAATTTTCAAACCGAACTAACATTTCTTCATCATCTGTGCGTACCGGAATTAAATTATGTGAACATTTTTTCCCAAACTTTTACGATATTGAGAATAAGAATGGAATTTCTTTTTCTTCTCTTTGGTCACAACCAAGCGTTCTTGAAAAAGTGCTGAGATGGAATCGCAAATCACATAGCACTCCATATTTGTCTGAGCTTAAAAGAGGCATTTATTTTACGCAAGGTCTTACAAAGAATACTATGTTCCGTCCGCATCTTGCAAAGATGGTTTGTGATATGTCTGACACAGAAACAGTGCTTGATCCCTGTTGTGGTTGGGGCGGCCGACTTCTAGGAGCAGTCGCAAGTGGCAAACACTATGTAGGATTTGATCCTAATCCTATTACTTATGATAATTTAAAAAGACTTGTAAAATCTTTAGGAATTGAAAACAAAGTTACATTGATTAATGATGGCGCTGAAAACATGGACAAATATGACTTTCCTGAGGTAGGATTAGTCCTTACCAGCCCCCCTTATTTCAACTTAGAGATATATCATAATGGAAATCAGCAAAGTGAAAATCAGCACGACAGTTATGAACAATGGAAAACTCTGTGGTTGAGAAAAGTTATTTCTCTTTCCTTAGATAGATTGAATGGATACTCATGCTGGAATGTACATAATGTTGGTAAGATGAAAATGATTGATGATGTTAAACAAATCCACGAAGAGCTGGGATATGAAGAGCATACACGATATTCGTTACAATCTTCGCCGAGACAATCAAATAAAACTAAAGAAACTGCCAAAAAGAAAAACAGCGATCTAACTATTTGTTATAGGATCAAAAAATGAAAAATAAAATCTACAAGTTTAACGAAGACGCTCTTGTAAAAGAGTTTATGGATTACATAGACTCTACTTACGGTGGACACTACGGACAAGGCGGACTACAGTCCGCTGAGGTCATCGTAGACAGAGGACACGGTCTAGGATTCTTTCTAGGTAATGTCGATAAGTACAATGCTCGGTACGGTAAGAAAGGTGAACCGGCTGATCATCGTAAGGACATCTTGAAAGTGATTCATTATGCATTCCTAGCATTGAATGAACACGATAGAATAAACTCTTGACTTTGAACTACAAGTTATGTATACTGTAGGTACAATAAATTTTAAGGATATATTATGAAAATAAGTAACGATACACTCTCGGTTCTAAAAAACTTCGCAGGTGTTAACACTAACATTCTGATCCGTGAAGGTAATGTGTTGTCTACTATCAGTGCTGGCAAGAATATCTTTGCTCGTGCTACTGTAGCCGAACGCTTTGATCGTGAGTTTGCAATATACGATCTTAACAGTCTGTTAGGTTTGTTGACTCTGATGGAAGATACTGATGTAGCTTTTGGTGATGAGTCAATCACGGTATCAAAGGATCGCAGTCTGTTTGAATATTACTACGCTGACCCTGAGATCATTGTGTCAGCTCCTGACAAGCAAATTGAAGTAGATGATTATTTCAGTTTTGATCTTTCTGCTACTGACTTAAATATGGTGATGAAGGCAGTTGGTATTACAGCAGCACCGATGATGAGTATTATAGGTGATGGTTCTGAGGTTGTTCTTACTGTAGGTGACCCGGCAACTGCTAAGAGCAATAGCTTCAAGCAAGTTATTGGTGCTAGTGAAAAGAAGTTTGCAGCACATCTTCAGATTGAAAACTTAAAAGTCATCTCAGGCGATTATCGTATTATTATTTCCGAGAAAAGGTTCATGCATCTTATAAATACTAATACTGATGTAAAATATTGGTTAGCTCTTGATAAGACTTCGGAGATCTCATAATGAATGAAGATCGCCTTGAAATTCAAATAAGAGAAGCTACTAACGGTTGGGTAGTAGAATTTAATAAATTTGGCGAGACTATAGAGTACATATACTCTCGCCCTGGTCCTGCTATTAGTTTTGCTAAAAAAGTAATGACAGGTGATGCAGATGTTTTTAACGGAGCAGCAGATGAATCCTAGTAAAGAAAATCTCGAATCAGAAGTAACTATCGAAGATGATAATTCTTCAGAAGATGAGACTGAAGGTAGGCACATTGAGTTAGTCATCAACGATGATACTTCTATTAAAGAGAAGTTTGGTTAGTGAATTTGTTCTTTTTCTTATTAAAATATATTATGACTGGTGTAAACGATGAAAGAACATTTCCTCTGGGTCGAGAAATACAGACCCCAAACAATCGATGATTGTATCCTACCTGAAGATACAAAGGCGACTTTTAAAGAGTTTCTAAAGAAAGGAGAGGTTCCTAATCTTCTCCTTTGTGGTACAGCAGGCACAGGTAAGACTACAGTTGCTAGAGCCTTATGTGAAGAACTCGGCTGTGATTATATTGTTATCAATGGTTCAGATGAAGGTCGTCAAATCGATACTCTCCGAACTAAGATCAAAAGTTTCGCTAGTGCTATCAGTTTCGAAGGTAAAACTAAGGTCGTAATCATCGATGAGGCTGACTATCTTAACAAGGATAGTGTACAGCCTGCTCTTCGTGCATTCATAGAAAACTTCTCAGAAAATTGTAGATTTATATTTACTTGCAATTATAAGCAGCGTATCATAGCTCCTTTACATAGCCGAACAACTGTAATTGAGTTTAAGTCGGACAAGAAAGATAAAGCAGTACTTGCAACTAAGTTTATGAAGCGTATGCAAGGCATCCTTAATAGTGAAGGAGTTACATACAAAGATCCGGTATTAGCAGAACTGCTAATGAAATATTTCCCTGATTATCGTAGAGTCATAAACGAACTTCAACGATATAGCTCTGCTGGTACTATTGATGAAGGAATCCTTAACAATATAGCAGAGATAAATACGAAGGAACTTGTCAATTCTTTGAGAGAAAAGGATTGGAAGAAGATGAGGCAGTGGGTTGCTAACAATGTTGATAGTGATCCTCAATGTATATTCAGATTTATTTTTGATAGTTTGGTTCCTGAAATTTCTACTGTTCCTCAGATGGTTCTTCTTATTGCAGACTATCAGTATAAATCGGCATTCGTGGCCGATCAAGAGATAAATCTTATAGCCTGTTTGACTGAAATAATGGCAAGCGTGAAATTCAAATGATAAAATATATACACGTTAATCAACATAAAATTCGTTCTAACAAAAAGCATGGGACTAATGAACCTGTAATTACTATCAAAGAAGGCAGGAAAAATACTTACTGCCATGAAGTAGAGATACACGGTCCTAGTAAAATGTTTTATGGTGGTAACGACAAACCAATTCTACCTTGCGGGGCAAGAGTAGTAATAGAGACAGAAGCGTCGGTGACATACAAATGAAAACAAATTTTACAACAGTAGATTATCACTCTAAGGTCAAAATAGTTTTTAAAAATGGATTTTCACATGAAGTTTGGGTGAAAGGTATTATATTTGATGATGATGGTCAAATTGGATGGGAACACATACACGACCATAATGAATTCCTCGAGTTCTTACCAGATGAAATTCTATGCATACTTAGAGTAAAGTATAAAAAAGTCAGACAATGGCACATTCTTCGAGGTCTGATTGGCTTATTTTCTAGCACTTCTACTAGTGTCAAGACTGCTTCATCAACTGCTTCTAGCGGCATAACCGGACTATTCTCATCTATCGGGTTTGCTATAAAGAAAGTGGTATCAGGAATCTTTAACGGTATTAGAAGAATAGTATTAGGAATCCTTAATGGTATTAAGCGAATAGTTTTAGGAATACTTATTGGTATTAAAACAATAGTATTAGGAATTCTTAATGGCATCAAACGAATAGTTTTAGGAATTCTCAATGGTATTAAAGCCATACTTTCTGCTATTTGGGCTAACATAAAGAAATTGTATATCATAGTGCAAAAGATACGACAAATGATAACTAAAACTAGAAGACGGCTTTTTGGAATAAAATAATATGAGTTTTCTTGAAGAATTGGGTCCGCCTGTTGAAGTAGTGAACGAAAAAGATTACGAAGAAAAGATATCAAAGATTAGTCCTTTTCAGTTTGCCGACAGCATTAGTAATACTAAAGTAGATTTAATGGATACTGAACATGCTGAATCTCAGTATAATCCTTTTATAGTAAACCGTGCATTGAGCTTCGGGCATGACACTGTAATTGCTGCTAATGAGATGAATAGTAGACCTCACATAGATGCAAGAATGCAGTATGATTTTTTGAGAGCAGTAATCAGGAAAGGTAAACGATACAATAAATGGTTAAAACCTGAAGAGTCTGATTTAGAAGCGATACAAGAATATTTTGGGTACAGTTTTAACAAAGCTAAAGAAGCATTGCGAATTCTTTCCAACGATGATATAGAAAGTATAAAAATAAAATTGAGAACCTCTAAAGGTGGTAAAGTATAAATACCTATGTTAAATTGAACAGCATTAATATAGGTGAAATAAAAATGGATGACCGTAGTAATTTTTTTGACATTGATTATCCTGGATATTCTCCCTTGGAGATAAGATTAGACAATCCAGAAAATTTTCTTAAAATAAAAGAAACACTCTCTAGGATTGGAGTAGCTTCCCGCAAAGATCAAATTCTTTATCAGTCTTGCCACATTCTTCATAAGCAAGGCAGATACTTTATAACTCATTTCAAAGAGCTGTTTGCTTTAGATGGCAAGATTGCTGACTTCACTGAAAATGATATACAACGAAGAAACACTATTGCCAAATTATTGCAGGAATGGGGTTTAATTGCTATATTAAATACAGAAGAATTGTCAGGTTGTCCAATGAGCCAAGTTAAAATTGTTTCGTTCAAAGAAAAAGTTGAATGGGAATTAGTGCCTAAATACAATATAGGCAAAAAAAGATAAAAAAAGTTGACGTTAGCATATAAATGATGTATAAATATTAGTGTCAGATGAACTGACACTAATACCCGGGATGCCGTAAGGATCCCATTACATACTCGCTGAAAAGGAGACGCAAGATGGTAACTCGTAAGTTCAATGTAGCCGACATGGCTGAAATTTTAGATAATGTAAGACCATTCACAGTGGGCTTTGATCGTATATTTGACAATCTCAACAATGTATCAGAGATTGCAAGCAACTATCCCCCCTACAATATCATTAAACAAGATGATGAACACTTTGTAATAGAACTTGCCGCCGCAGGTTTTTCTAAAGAAGAGTTCAACATACATCTTGTACCAGAAGGCAATAAACTTGTTGTCCAAGGGGTACAAGATAGAGGTGAAGACACAAAAGAATACTATCATAAAGGCATTGCTGCTAGAAACTTTACACGAACTTTTGCTTTGACAGAAGATGTAGAAGTAGAAGGTGCAGAGTTTACAGATGGTATGCTTAACATTTCTCTCGTTAGGATTATTCCTGAGGAGAAAAAACCGAAAGAAATTACAGTGAAATAAATAGGATATTATTATGGCCAACGTACAAATTATAAAGCTTTCTTCAGGCGAGGATATCATCGGTGATGTTACTGAGATAAATCTTGAAGGCGGTAAGATGATTCAAATTTCTAAACCGTGTTATATTATGATGAGACCTAAGCCCGAGAATGAGTATGAATATGTACTTGGCCTTACCCCATACTGTCCGTATGCGAAAGATCAAATCATCCCAATCATGCCTACGCATGTCATTTCAGTATATAATCCCACTACTGCGTTGTTGAATGAATACAATAACAGATATGGTAGCGGTATTGTTGTTCCTGATGATAAAGTAGCTGCCCCTGCACCTAAACAAATCATCACAGGATAAATTATGTACGAATATAGAGCAACAATAAGAAGGGTCGTGGACGGTGACACCGTAGATGTTGACATCGACTTAGGTTTTGGTGTATGGTTGAAAGATGAACGGGTTCGTATCATGGGCATCGACACACCTGAGTCTCGCACCAGAGATAAGGTTGAAAAGAAGTTTGGAAAAGCTGCCGGTGCTAGATTGAAAAGTTTATTAGGAAAAACTGCTGTACTGAAAACTCGTGTAGCAAAAGGCGGCGAGGATATGAAAGGGAAGTTCGGACGAATTCTAGGAGACTTTCAGGTTTACTATGAAGCTGAAGACAGGTACTGCCTTGCAGGTGAGATTCTAGTGAAAGAAGGATATGCTGTACTGTATGAGGGTCAATCTAAGGACGATGTAGAAGACGCTCATCTGAAAAATCGCCAGAGGCTCATATCAGAAGGAAAAGTATCTGTATAAGTGCTTGACATATACTCTCTATCGTTGTATAATAGTTAAAATGATAGGGAGTTTATATGTTTTACACATACGCTAGACACTACGGCAACAAAATTCTTTACAGAGGTATAAGCACCTCAGGTAAACGACAAACAGCTAGACACGATTTTCAACCTACTCTTTTTGTCCCCTCCGACAAGCCAAGCATATACAAGTCTATGTTTGGAGAATCTGTTTCTCCTATTAAGTTTGAATCTAATACTGAAGCAAAAGAATTCATTCAAAGCTACTCAGATGTTTCTAATTATCCTATCTATGGTCAATCTGATTGGAACTATCAATATCTAACTGAAAAGTTTCCTGACGAAGTTGATTGGGATCAGAGTAAAATTAAACTCATATCAATAGATATTGAAACGACAGTTGATAACGGGTTCCCTGATGTCAACAATCCGCTAGAGCAAGTCACACTTATTACTATTCAAGATGCGGTTACTAAGAAGATTATTACTTGGGGCTGCGGTGAGTACACTCCTACTGAACATACCGCTCACTTGAATGTAGACTATCGATGGTGTGAAAACGAGAAGGCATTGTTTACTAGCTTTTTAAACTGGTGGGCTATGGATCCTCCTGATGTAGTGACTGGGTGGAATATTCAGTTATTTGATATTCCGTATTTAGTTTCTCGTACCGACAAGTTGTTCGGTGACGATATGAAAAAAGCCTTTAGTCCTTTCAATCTTGTTAAGAAGCATGTCGTAAAACTAGGCGCTCGTGAATTCTTACGCTATGAACTATGGGGAGTCGCTCAGTTAGACTATCTTGACTTGTACAAGAAGTTTACTTATGTCACTCGTGAATCTTATAAATTGGATCACATTACTGAAGTTGAATTGGGTCACAAAAAGTTAGAAAATCCGCATGACTCGTTCAGAGAGTTTTACGAAAAAGATTGGAATCTGTTTGTAGAATATAATATTATTGATACTGTGCTTGTTGACGAATTAGAAGACAAGCTCAAATTGATTGAACTTTGTTTTACTATGGCATATGATGGTAAGATGAATTATTCCGATGTATCTTCTCCTGTAAAAACGTGGGACTGTTTGCTGTACAATCATCTTTGGCAACAGAACGTTGTCTTTGGACAGAAGGAAAGTAAGCAAAGTCGTAGCATTGCAGGTGCATATGTGCAAGAGCCTGTTCCAGGTCAATACGAATGGGTCGAGAGTTTTGATGCAACCTCACTCTATCCTTCTATCATCATGCAATACAACATGTCACCTGAGACGCTAGTGCCAGGCGAAGTGTACGATGTGACTGTTGATGGCATGTTAGAGAAAAAGTATTCCTTTGATGGTAAGTATGCGGTTGCGTCTAACGGTCAATGCTTCTCTCGTGATAAGCTAGGATATATGCCAGAGATTGTACAGAAGTTTTTTGATGATAGACAGCGATATAAGAAGTTGATGAAGGAGTCTGAACAGTTACTTGAGGACACGAAAGATCCTAAGTATAAGAACGAGATTGCTAAATACAATAACTTTCAGATGGCTCGTAAGATTCAACTTAACTCACTTTATGGTGCGATGGCGAATGAGTACTTCAGATTTTTTGATACTCGAATAGCAGAAGGCATCACACTATCAGGGCAAGTTATCATTCGTGAAACTGCAATTGCTTTGGATGCTTATGTTAATGAAGTGTGCGGGACAAAGGGAGAAACCTACAGTTTCTATTCTGACACTGACTCCTGTTACATCACACTCAAAGCAGTTGTTGACAAATTCTTTGCAGACAAAGATACTAATAAACTAGTTGACATACTCGATAAGATTGGCACAGATCAAATTGAACCTTGCATATCAAGAGCAATGGACAAACTAGTAGACTATACACACGCCTATGAGAAAAAGATATTCTTCAAGCGAGAAGCGATAGCAGACAAGGCTATTTGGATCGCCAAGAAGCGATACGCTATGAATGTGTATGACAATGAAGGAACTCGTTATCAAGTTCCTCAATTGAAGGTAATGGGATTAGAGATTGTTAGATCATCTACTCCTGCACCTGTTCGGGCTAGTTTGAAGGAAGCTGTTAGGCTTACTCTTACTACAGATGAGAACACTCTTCAAAAGTTTATAGAGAAAACGCAAAAAGAATTTAAGTCAATGTCTCCTGAGGAGATCGCATTTCCTCGAGGTTGTAATAATATAGGAAAATACACTTGCGATACTGAAATATACAAAAAAGGTTGTCCCATACACGTTCGTGGAAGTTTGTTGTATAATCATTACTTAGATGTAAATAATATATCGCAAAAGTATGAGAAAATACAAGAAGGGGATAAGGTAAAGTTCTTGTATTTAAAAGAGCCTAATACTATGCGTGAGAATTGCATATCATTCAACTCAAAAATACCTGCTGAGTTTAATGTACATCGCTATGTAGATTATGATGTAATGTTTCAAAAAGCCTTTCTTGATCCTATGGACACTATCGTTAAATCTCTAGGGTGGGAAACCGAAGAGACACATACACTAGAAGATTTGTTTTCTTAAAGTGCTTGACTTATGGTATTATATTATGTACAATGTATTTAATAATATGAAAGGGGGATACCCATGAAAAGAATAAAGCTTTGGTGGACAAGTTTGTGGTTTGAACAACACGAATTAATAATTACCGTTCCAGTGGATATCATATATCACGAAGACGGCTCTAGGACTGAAACAACACGAATGGATACATATCAAGTATCTAAATTGATAAAGACTACACCTAAAATTTTCATATTCGAAGATATAGATGGACGAAGGCATGAAATTAGATTTTTGAAGCCTGTAGTTTTTCACATTATAAAAGTATGGTAGGAGAAATAAATGAGTTTATTAGAAAAATTGAAGAAGAATAGTACGATTAAAGATACGTCTATTCTCACTGATTCAAAGTTCTTTGGTGCAAAGGACTTAATACAAACTGCTGTCCCTGCTCTGAATGTTGCGTTGAGCGGCAAGCTAGACGGTGGGTTAACTCCTGGGCTGACAGTATTTGCTGGTCCTTCTAAGCATTTCAAAACTGCTTTCTCATTGTTGCTTGCTAAATCATACTTAGACAAGTATGATGACGGTGTAGTTTTGTTTTACGATTCAGAGTTTGGTACACCGCAGGCATACTTCGATACTTTTGGTATTGATACTAGCCGAGTGATTCATACGCCTATCACAGACATCGAACAGTTGAAGCATGATGCAATGTCACAGATGAATGGCTTTGAGCGAGGCGATCATGTTATTGTGATTGTAGACTCTGTTGGCAACTTAGCATCTAAGAAAGAAGTTGATGATGCACTTGATGGTAAGTCTGTTGCTGATATGACACGAGCAAAGCAGATGAAGTCATTGTTCAGAATGATTACGCCTCACTTAACAATCAAAGACATTCCTATGGTGGTTGTGAATCACACTTATCAGACTATGGAAATGTTTAGTAAGGCAGTTGTGTCAGGCGGGACAGGTATCTACTACTCAGCAGATAATATCTACATCATTGGTCGGCAACAAGAGAAGACAGGTACAGACCTAACAGGCTATAACTTCATTATCAATGTTGAGAAGTCTCGTTTCGTTCGTGAGAAATCTAAGATTCCTGTTGAAGTATCGTTCACAGGCGGCATTGCAAAGTGGTCAGGGCTGCTTGATATGGCAATGGAATCAGGTCATGTTATCAAGCCTAGCAACGGTTGGTATCAGAGAGTAGACACTGATTCAGGAGAAGCAGTAGAACCTAAAGTAAGAAACAAAGATACTTACACTAAGGATTTCTGGTTGCCTATTCTTCAAGATCAGACATTCATCGATTGGATTGAAAAACGATATACAATCTCAAGTTCAGACGGCATAATGAAAGAAGAAATCACTGAGGAAGACATCGCAGATGTTTACGAAGCAATTGAAGTCTAAGGGTGCATGTGATCGTTGTCAAATGACGATTTATGAAAGTGACGAAGCAATATGTTTCCACACAGATGCAGAAGAATTGTATCTGTGTGGAGAGTGTGTTGAAATAATCCGTGAAGAATTTATGCGTGAGGAAAACATTTAGTGCAACAAAACATTGAAAGAATTATCCTATCTAATCTATGTTATAATGAAGACTTCCTCAGAAAAGTTATTCCTTTTCTAAAGCCTGAGTATTTTTCGAATGGTTCAGAGCGAGTTATATTTAATAAAATATCAGAGTATACTGTTAATTATAATGCGCCTCCGTCGAAGCAAGCTATTATCATCTCTGTTACAGATGACAAATCGGTTTCAGAAACTCAATACAATGAGATTCAAGAAATTGTAAATGATATTGAGAACGAAGACAGTAACTCAGAATGGCTATTAACTGAAACCGAAAAGTTTTGTAAAGACAAAGCTCTATATAATGCAATCATGGAAGGTATTCAGATAATAGATGGTCGTAATAAGGATATGGGTAAAGACGCTTTGCCTAGTATATTGTCTGATGCGCTTGCGGTAGGATTTGATAACAATGTAGGGCATGACTATATTGATAACGCACCTGAGCGATATGATTTCTATCATAGATTAGAAGAAAAACTACCTTTTGACCTAGAAATGTTTAATAAGATTACTGATGGCGGACTTGCAAACAAAACACTGAATGTGGCGTTAGCAGGTACAGGTGTTGGTAAATCATTGTTCATGTGTCACATGTCTGCGGGTCATATAGCTCAAGGCAGAAATGTTTTATATATTACTATGGAGATGGCAGAAGAAAGAATCGCAGAGCGTATTGATGCAAATCTAATGAATGTTCCTATTCAGCAATTGAAAGATTTATCAAGAGAAATGTTTGATGATAGGATTGATAAGATAAACAATAAGATTCAAGGTAGGCTTATTATCAAAGAATATCCTACTGCATCTGCACATGCAGGACATTTTAAGGCACTGCTGAATGAGTTGAAGTTGAAAAGAAATTTCATGCCTGATATAATCTTCATAGATTATTTGAATATTTGTGCGAGTAGTAGATTCAAAGCAGGGTCAGCAGCAAACTCATATACAATCATTAAGAGTATTGCAGAAGAGCTTAGAGGTCTTGCAGGCGAGTTTAATGTTCCTGTTGTTACTGCTACACAAACAACTCGTAGTGGCTATGGTAACAGTGATGTAGAATTGACAGACACATCAGAATCTTTCGGTCTTCCTGCTACAGCAGACATCATGGTTGCTCTTATAAGTACTGAAGAGCTAGAGAAACAAGGTGTGATAATGGTGAAGCAATTGAAGAATCGTTATGCTGATCCTACTTCAAACAAAAGATTTATGATAGGTGTTGACAGGTCAAGAATGAAATTATTTGACTTAGAAGATTCTCAGGCTGGATTAACTGATTCAGGTGCGTCTCAGCAAGATTCAACACCTGTATTCGATAGAGGAACTTCTTCGGATAAATTTGAAGGTATTAAGTTTTAAGATTTATAAATAGTAGAACCCCAAGAGGACACTACTATGTCAGAACAAAAACTTACGCTTGATTCATCTGAAGAGTTAAAGCAGGCCGATTTAAACAGTGACGGCCACCTTTCTACACAAGAAATGGAGTTGATGTTGGACGCTAAGAAAAAGCGATTAGAAGATGAAGATGCCATGCGAGACGCACAGCGTAAAATGGCATGGTTTGCTCTCGGCGGCATGCTATTATATCCTTTCGCTGTCGTTATTGCTGAAATGGCTGGATTGCAAAATGCTTCTAGTACATTAGGCGATATGGCACCTACTTACTTCGTTTCAGTTGCTGCTATAGTAGCTGCATTTTACGGCAAATCTGCTCTAGAAAGCAAGAAGTAGCACTCCAAGTAACACGTTATAGTCTAGAAATAACGTTCAGCACAGGCGCTCACAGAGCGTCTGATGCGATTTATAAGTCATTGATTCTATTATATTTTTAACGCTTGACAATAGCCCTTTATATTGCTATACTGTATAGACAATATAGGTTTATAGGTTATTGATTTGAGTGTGGAAAAAAAGTGAAAATAAAGCTTGACATTTCGGTAGTTAGTCTGTATAATGTACTTATAAACTGAAAAAACAAGCTGTGAGGGCTTATATTATGATAAACACTAGTGAGCGTGAACAATTAGCTAACTACATTTCAGATGCTTTCAAGGACTTACACGGTCATCGTCCCAGATTTTTCCAGTGGGAAAGTGCAAGTCTGGTTTTTTTACGGTCTGAAGCAAAAGCTCTCAGCGAACAGATTGAGTACGAAATCCATCGTGACCGTCTTGAGATGGAAGCGGCAGCCGGCGCAATGTTGCAGTATGCCCCAGACTTAGAAACAGCCCAACGATGGGCACAGGAGGTGGCGTAATGAATTACTCTAAGTATCCTTGTCAGGTTGAGATGGTTAAATATCATCTAGATGGCATGAAAGCAGGTATGCACACCAAAGAGAACATGGGCTTTATGTCTTGGAACGATGCTTGCACATGGGCAGGGTCAGTTACCGAAAGCAAAAAAGTTGGGTATGTTGTTTTGGAGATGCGTAATCTCGAAACAAATGAGTTAGAAAAGTTTTAATTAATGCTTGACATTGTACCTCTGATTCTGTATAATGTTTAGTATAGTAAAGAATTTGAGAGTGATCTCAGATAGCGACCGTAAAGTCGTTTAATTTTAAATGAAAGTAACTTAAGGTGATTTAATTATGGCTACAACTACAACTACAACCACGGCAGCAACTAAGACACAAAACGCTAAGATTCTTAATTTTCTTCGTTCTGGTCAGTCTTTGACAGCCGCACAAGCAGTTTCTATGTTTGGTGTTAAAACTGTCAGCGCTCGTGTTGCAGAACTCCGTGCAGCAGGACAGCCTATTTACACTAATGTAAGCAAGGCTGGCAAAACTTCATATCGTCTAGGTCGTCCTAGCAGCGCTATGATTGCAGCAGCATATGCCGCTGTTGGTTCTTCAGTCTTCGGCTAAGAACTATTTGGTAAATCCAAATCGTCCTGGGATATGACATAAAACTGTCCTACCACTTTTTTTGTATTCGGTCGGAGATACTAATGGCTAACCATGTAGATAATGTATTAAGTATTACCACCGAAATACCAGAAGCAGCAAAATTATTCAATGAAGTATTCTCTAGCATACAAAATCTTGATGAATCCGGGCTTCAATACTCAAACTTCCTCCCGCAATGGGATGGAGATTGGCCTTCAAGAGATTACATGGAAGAAATCATCGGTGCTAAATGGGCAAATATTGAATCTGTTGCTGCTCGGCGTGTTGTGATAACTTCTGCATGGTCCTCTATATATGCTTATGTTAAGAACATGGGTCATTATCTTTCTGAAATAGATCCTAATGTTATTATCTCATGTAGGTATGAAGATGAATTTTATAATTTTGCAGGCGCAATGGTTTATTTTGATGGCGGTCTTGATTGGCAAGAAGAAAGTCTAGATTGGTTTATTGCAGACCGTTGTGAAGATTTAGGAATGATTAAAACAGACTGGGATTCATCTGAAGACTATGGGTGGTACAAATCAGTTGATCACAAACTGATTGAATGGGAAAATGACTTAATTGAAAAATCAAGGAATAATATATAATGGATACTAACACTGCAAAAAGAAAGATCGCTAACTGTATAGCTGCTAGTAAACGTTCTCTCAACCCAAGCTTTCAATCTTATTGGAAAGATACTGCTAATAAATTGGGTGTTAAATACAATGTAGATGTGAAGGAAATTGAAAAGTCTCCGGAATTTTATCAGTCAGCTAACTCTGCTAGTATGCACTAACAGGTAGTGTATTATAAACTACTTGATAGAATGTAAATATATCCCGGGGCTTCTATATGATAGTCCTGGGATTTTTTATTTGTAATAAAGAAAAACATTTCTCCTATAATTAATTGTTATAAATACTAATATGATTAAATTTAGCAAGTTTATAACCGAATCAGCGTCAAATGACGATAAGTTGACACATCTTGAACATGTGGAAGATCATGTTGTTCACGGTGGTTCAGACGGATTTGCCCACGCTTTTCATACGCTCAACGGTGTACATGAACAATTGCGAGGCGCTAAAAATAATACTAAGATTACTATGAAGTATGATGGTAGTCCTTCTGTTGTATTCGGTACACACCCAGAAACTGGCAAATTCTTTGTCGGTTCTAAGTCAGTGTTCAACAAAACGCCCAAGCTAAATTACACACCAGAAGACATTCAACAGAATCACGGACACGCACCTGGTCTAGTATCAAAACTGCAAGCAGCATTGACACATCTTCCGAAAGTACATGACGGTAAGGGTATCTATCAAGCTGACATTATGCATGCCGGAGATGTTAAGCACGAAGGTCACCGAGTGTCATACAAGACAAACACACTTACATACCATCATCCTGCTGATTCAGAACATGCACAGAAAGCAGTAAATTCTCACATAGGTGTAGCGGTGCATACAGCGTATGAGGGTAATAAGTTTGAAGACATGAAAGTTAAACAAGGACATGTACCAGAGCTTAAAGAACACGCCGATGTACATCAATTGCCTATTCACCATGATGTTTCAAAGGCAGTATACACTCCTTCTCATCAAGCAGAATACAAGAAGCATTTGGATGCAGCAGTATCAGAGTTTAAGAAAGCACCTAAGGAGTCTCACGCAGCGGTAGCTAAACATATTATACCTATAAAAACTTATATGAATGCTACCGTGAGAGATGGTACAACTCCTACACATGAAGGATTTTCAAAGCATTACTCTACTGCAATGAAAAAGAAAGTTGCTGGTGTTAAGACTGAAGCTGCTAAGAACAGGCATACTAAGACGCATGACGATACCATGCAACATGTTAAACAGAATAAAGCACACATTGAAAGCGCCATTGCAATGCAGCAACACTTACAAAAAGCTAAGACTGTGTTGACAGATGCGCTTAACTCACATAATACAATAGGACACGAAATAGCAGGAGCTCCTGCAAATCCTGAAGGGTATGTTGTCCATCATAATAATAAACCATCTAAGTTTGTGCATAGACACGAGTTTAGTGCTGCAAACTTTGCAAGGGCAGGTGATTAATGGCTGACAAGCATATGGTATTCTCATTCGGCAGGATGTCTCCTCCGACGGCAGGACACAGTAAAGTTGTGGATCATGTTACTAATACTGCCTCTAAACTAGGTGCGGATCATCGGGTTATTGTAAGTCATTCACAAGACAAGAATAAGAACCCGCTACACCCACAGCATAAAGTAGATTATTTGAAGCATGTTCACCCGACTGCAAACGTTGAATCCTCTTCTAAAGAGCATCCTCATTTTATGGCACATCTAGCTAAGATGCACAAGGAGGGCTACTCCCATGTTACAATGGTAGCAGGATCTGATAGAGTAGGAGAGTTTCAAAAATTAGCTGATAAATACAATGGTCCGAACGGCAGTTATAACTTTAAACATTTGAAAGTAGTATCAGCAGGACATAGAGATCCTGATGCAGAAGGTACTGCTGGAATCAGTGGTACTAAGATGCGTTCACACGCTGGTAATAACGATTATAAATCATTTAAGTCAGGGTTGCATCCTAATGCATCTGACGAACATGCGAAGAAATTATTTACTGCAACTCGCACTGGTATGGGTTTACATAAAGAACAAACAAGATTATCTTTTGGAGCATTTTTGAATGAACATAGAAGAAGTATACACTCAACTTAAAATTGACGAAGGTGTTAGATATAAAATTTATGCAGACCATTTAGGTCTAGCCACTTTCGGCATTGGGCATCTAGTAATAGCAAGTGACCCTGAATATGGTCAACCTTTGGGTACAGAGGTATCCGAAGATAGAGTGCGTGAATGTTTTGAGAGAGATTTAGACACATCTATATCAGAGTGCGGTGTACTATACGGCAAAGAAGAATTTGGTGCATTTCCAGAAGAAGTACAGCAAGTCCTAGTTAACATGATGTTTAACATGGGGCGTCCTCGTCTTACTCAATTTAAGAAATTCAATGCTCATATTCTTGCTCGAAACTGGTTAAGAGCCGCACATGAAGGCAGAGACTCTAAGTGGCATAGGCAAGTTAATAATAGAGCAGAAAGATTAATGATGAGATTAGATGTATTGAAGGGAGTAGAATAATGTTATCAACTGAGTTTTATGCACATGCTTGTATTGCAGAGCTTGCATACAAAGACATAGATAAAGATGTCAGAAAAGAATTTAAAGCCCTAGGATTTACTTCGATAAAGTTTATAGATATTGATGGCGCTCAAGCATATGTTCTAAGCAACAAAGAAAGAATCACTGTCGCATTTCGTGGAACTGAAGCGACTGAAAAAAGTGATATATACGCAGACTTAGAAATCACGCACGAAAAAGGATTTCACGAAGGATTCTACGAAGAGTACGAGAAACTAGAATTAGCAGTGCATGGTGAAGTTTCTAAACTCAGAGGACGAAAGAAGCGTCCAGTATATGTAACTGGTCATAGTTTAGGAGCAGCTATTGCTTCTATTTTCTGCTTTAATTATCACGAAGCAGTAGCATTATATACATTTGGTTGTCCTAGAAACGCATCTTGGTCAAAGTCTAAAGAACTTAAAGTACCACATTATAGATGTGTAAACAACAATGATATAGTACCTAAGATGCCACCTGCTATCTTGAACTATAGACATCACGGTGAATTGCATTACATCAATTTTTATGGTAATGTCCGTGTATTGACTTGGTGGCAAAGGTTTAAAGATTCTTGGCGTGGCCGAAGGGCGGCGTGGAGAAATAAAGATAAGTTTGACGGTATCAGTGATCACGGTATGACTGAATATTGCAGATGTTTAGAAGACAATAAATAAAAAAAGGAGATTGCTAAATGTGGTTCTTGTTACTTAAAGCAGCTTTTACTGGTATATTTGGATCAGCATTTGGCAAATGGTTTTTAACAACTCGTATGGGCAGATGGTTTCAAGATAAACTTAATGCCTATATGCAATACTTAGCAGTTAAATATGATATAAAAGTAGCTAAAAGAGAAGCTAAGTGGAAATCAGAATATCCTGGATTGGTAAAACGATTAGATGATATGGAAAAGGAAATAAAAACAATAAAAAAAGCCTCATCGGGAGTAAAGAGAGTCCCTAGGAAGAAAGCATGAAGACATTTAGCGAATGGTTAGAAGAAGAAAGAGGGTCAGATTCAGATGGTCATAAACGATCTACTGAGTCAGGCGCTGGATTGACAAAGAAAGGAGTCGCTGCACATCGCAGGGCTAATCCTGGTTCTAAACTACAAACTGCTGTGACTACGCCTCCTAGTAAACTAAAAAAGGGCAGTAAAGCAGCTAAACGCCGCAAATCTTTTTGCGCTAGAATGTCTGGTATGAAAGGTCCTATGAAAGATGAGAAGGGTCGCCCAACTCGTAAGGCTATGTCATTGAGACGGTGGAACTGCTGATGAAAATTGCATTATTCTTCTTTCTAATTATGTGTGGTATGGGCGCTGTCGGATACTTTTACTACAACGACACGCAAGATAGATTGGCGCAACTCAGAGAGAATAATACTAGACTTGAAATTGCTGCACAGACTAGCCAAGAAACAATTGGCCGAATGCAAGCAGATGCTACACAGTTTGCAGAAGCTAATACAAAACTGCGAGAAGAACTTGATGAGGCAGAAGAATACTCAGACGACCTCGCAAGTAAATTGAGAAGACATAATCTAACTGTCCTGACTTTACAAAAACCAGGCCTTATTGAAACGAGAGTGAACAATGCAACAGCAAAGTTATTTGATGAAATGGAAAACATTACGGGTAAGTCTGCTCCTGCTACTGCTGAGTAGTACGACCGCCTGTTCTCTATTTCCTTCACGCAAACCTGAAGAAGTTGTAATAACTCAGGTAGAATATGTAGAAAGGACTATTCCTACACAACCTCGTCCTAAGCCTGTATCTCTATATGACATAGAGTTTTATGCTGTCACAGAAGAAAACCTAGATGAGTTTTTGGACAGATTTGAAAAAGAAAACGGCGACATAGTATTCTTTGCTATCAGTGTTCCTGATTACGAAAACATATCACTAAATATGGGTGAGTTAAGACGATTTATAGAACAACAAAAATCTATCATTCTATACTACGAAGAGAATGTGAAACCGAGAGAAGCGGAAGGGACTGATGAAAACATTTAAGACCTATCTACTAGACGAAGACTTGCGAAAGTGGTTCGGCAAAGGAAAAGAAGGCGATTGGGTTCGTGTAGGGACTGACGGTGAAATTAAAGGCGATTGTGCTAGAGAAGAAGGCGAAGGTAAGCCCAAGTGTATGCCTAGAAGCCGAGCGCATGGCATGGACAAAGATGATAGAGCAAAGTCTGCTCGAAGAAAGCGCAGAGAAGATCCTGTAGCAGATAGAAAAGGCAAAGGCGGCAAGCCTGTTATGGTAGCGACAGAAGAAACTATCACCGAAAAAAATGTCCCCACTAAACCTGCTTTATGGTCTAAGTACAAGTCACAAGCAAAGGCTAAGTTTGATGTGTATCCTTCCGCATATGCTAATGGTTGGGCATCAAAGATGTACAAGAAAGCAGGCGGTGGTTGGAAGTCTGTGTCTGAGGGTGTACAAGCAGGCGTTGCTGAAGCGTGTTGGTCTGGATACAAACAGAAAGGCATGAAGAAGAAAGGTAATAAGGTTGTTCCTAACTGTGTACCAGAAGAAATGGTTAGCGAAATGCCTATGAGCGGTCCTACTGGCTCTATGTTTGCTATGAAGAAAGAAGGCAAAGAGCATTCTTGGAAGTCAGAAGGTCATTACACTAAAGACGGCAAAGAGTGGACAGGGCCTCAACACGCACACGATGGCCAAGTAATGACAGGTGAGAAGCACACCGCTGATAGTCAAGACTTGTATCACTACAAAGCACTTCCTGCTGATGTTAGGAAGAAAGTCGCAAAGACGATTGAAGAGAAGCTTCTTGCTAGAAAGAATAGCATCGGCGACTATATTAAAGATTTCAAGAAATCTGACGCCCCCCAGTTCAAAGGACGTGGTGAATCAAAGCGTAAACAGATGGCAGTGGCAGCTTACTTAAAGTCCAAGAGAAGAGACGGCGAGAGAGCATTGGGCGAAGATATCAAATACGACTCAAACATGGGTGCTATGGATTGGGGAACACCCGAAGGCACTGAGTACATGAAAGATGTTACTCCTGGCGAAAAGAAAAAGAAGTCAAAAGCAATCAAAGAGTCAGGTGCTGCACACGAAACTAAAGCAGAATACAGAAAAGATAATGCTGAAGATGCACCTGAGTTAGGAGATTATGCTTTTAGTAAACAAGATATTAAAGAGCTAGAATATGAAGCAGATAATTTGTCATATGAAGATGCACTTAGTTTAGGTGTGTTTGATGACGAAATAGATGACACGGAAGTAAATATTACTGAGGTGTTATCAGTACAAGGTCGTCTCAAAAGACGATTCGCAGCAAGAAAGAATAGACAGAAACTTAAAGTAGCCCGTGGCATAGCTTTAAGGCGTGGTTCATCACCTGATCGGTTGAAGAAAAGAGCAACTCGTGGTGCAAGGGGTATGGTATATAAACGTCTCCTAAAAGGCAGAGATAAGTCAGCTCTCCCACCAGCAGAGAAAGGCCGTTTAGAGAAATTGATAGGAATGTATGCACCTCTAGTGTCTAGGCTGGCAGTTAGAATGTTGCCAGGTATGCGTAAGATGGAAATAAATCGCATGAAGAGCAGGAAAGCAGGAACTAAGTCTTCTAAGAAGTATAAAGCAGCAAGACCTACAGCTAAGAAGCAAACATCGAAGAAATTCAAAATTAAGAAATAATTTAATATATAAGATTATTTTATTATAAATAAAGTGTAAATAATTTTATTATTTTAAAATTAACTTTAAAGTAAAACTAGGAAACAAGTATGAAAACTATTGTAGACAGCACAACAAATGTATCAAAGTATCTTCTTGCAGATGATAAAGCTGTTGCCATGGGCGCAGACGTTATCACTGTTGGTGATCCAGCAGAGTTCATTATCGGTGATATGAACAGCGGCAACGCTACTTTAATCGAAGGCGTATCAACTCCTGAGGATTATATGGGTTGTAAGTACACCTGCGCTGCTGACGGTACTTTTACCGCAGTTGAAGGCTGGGTTGATCCTCGTATAGAAGAAGAAGAAGGCGGCGAGTAAACTTTAACTCGGTATAAATCTTTGCAAAGATTAAAAGCTCCTGTATCTACGGTACGGGAGTTTTTTTATGTCTCCATATTATGCAATATTAATTTTGTATAAATACAAGTATGGACAAGAAAAAAAAACAACGATTAGAACAGTTAGTGCGTCAAGGAATTGTTCCTAGCAGCAAGCTTCCTATACTGATGCAAGCCATGAGCAATCTTCACATGGGCAAACAACTTATGCCAAAAGAAAGAGATGTTTTGGCGAAGTATATGTTCAATATGACTGACATAATGTTGAAAGATACAACCGTATTTAATCGTGCTAAATTACATACACAAAAAACAAGATACCAAACAGAGGAGACTGAAGTGGACTCTATAGATGAAAAAATGATTGGCGGCGTTGATGTTGTTGACGGCCCAGAAGATGAAGAGCGTATGAGACACGCCGCTCAAACTAAAGCTAAAAGGCTTTCCATTAAGAAGCGTGATAAATTCAGGCTACTATCACCAGAAGTAAAAAAAGAAAAAATGAAAGCTGGTGTAGAAGAGCAAGTACTCAAAATGAATGAGGACTATAAAGCTAAGTTTGAAGCCGCACTCAAGAAGTTCGGTGTTTCTAACATTCGTGATTTGCCTGCTGATAAGAAGAAAGAATTCTTTAATCATGTTGATGCTTCACATGTAGCGCAGAACGAAGAAGTAGAAATTGAAGAAGAATATACAAACTCTCACTTCCTGGGTGGAAATAAAGTTGTCAAAGTTAAAAGCAACGGTGCAACAGGAGAAGTTGTAGGAAGACATCGACAGGATAATGGAGATATTCATTTTACTGTAAAACACGGTGACACAACATCCAAGCATCCTGGGTCAAATCTTCGAGTACATAAAGAAGAAGTAGAAATCGAAGAAGATATGCAAGTCAAGCAAGCTATCGGCATTGCTTCTGATAAGCGTTACAAAGGCGGCGACATGACTGGCGCTGTTAGTGCAATCGAAAAGATGCGTAAAGGTTTGTCAGATCATCCTCAAGTTAAGGCAGTTCTCAAGCGACAAAACGAAGAGACAGAACAGCTAGACGAGTATGGCAACCCTGCTGCTACACCTGACAGACTTTCTATGATTAGAAAAGCGGCTGACAGAGTACAAAGTGGACAATCTGGTAAAGATGCTCAAAAACGAGCTAAAGCAGACATGAAGCAGAAAGGCGCTCAAAGGGGCATGGCTCCTACGAAGAAAGAAGTTGAAGAGCAAATAAATATAATGAGAAAAACTATTAAAGAAGGAACCGTTAGAGAAAAGGTTGAAGCTTACACTGAGTTGAATAGATTAATAGAACAATTTAAAATAACTGGAGAATTATAATGTCAGGATGGGGTAAGGCAGACGATAAAACAAGCACGGGTACGGTAGCTCTAGCAGCTCCTACTTCTACTTTTAACGGCGCATCTAATGTGGATAGTAGTATTATTACAGTTGCTGCTCATCCATTTCGCAATGGCGATAAAGTCAATTACATTGATGGCGGCGGTACACAAGTTGTTGGTCTTGTAGATACTACAAACTATTTTATTACTAATGCTACCACAAACACAGTTCAATTAGCGTCTTCACAAGAAGATGCACTTCGAAATGTTCCAGCAGTCATTACACTTGCTGATGGTGCTGGTGCAGCACACAAACTTACTCTCGCCTTTGCACCTGGCACTCGTGGACTTATTACTGGTGCTTCATCAGCAGACTTTGAAGGCGCCGGTCAAGAAGCATTTGTTGGTGATATTATCACCGTTCTAACACAACAAATGCTTATCCTTTCAATTGAAAGCGCAACTAAATGTACTGTAATGAATCTTGACCGTTCAGTAGCTCTTGCAGCCTTTAGTGCAGCCCAATATACATTGAATGAAAAGCCACTCTCAATTGGTTCTGATGCTAATGTTAGTTCTTCTGATGTTTATGGTATTGATTCTGCTGAGATGGTTGGCGGTGCTGACAATGTTGTTGCGTCATCAATTTCAAACGCTGGTACATCATACCTTGAAGCTCCTGCTGTAACTGTAACTGCTCCGGCAGGTCTTGTAGTTGCTACGTCAGCAGTAAGTATTGCCGCAGACACCATCACTATAACAGGTCACAATCTTAATACTGGTGACAAGCTTACTTACACCCATCAAGGTGGTACTGCTCTTGCTGGTCTTGCTAATGCTACAGCTTACTTTGTAATTAAAGTAGACGCAAACACAATTCAAGTTGCATCTAGCTTGAGCAATGCAAACGCTGGAACTAAAATTACATTGACTGGTACTGGTAACAACGCACAAAAATTCACTGGTGATACTGCGGCAGTTACTGCTTCTGTTGCTGGCGGTGTTGTTTCTGCTCTTACTATTACAGACGTAGGTTCAGGTTATACTGCTGCACTTCCTACAATGTCTATGCCGATAGCTCGCCGTACTATTCCACTCGCATCTGTTGCGGATGGTGTCACTGATACTATTACATATACTGCTCACAGTTTAGATACTGCCGCTGAAGTTAAATACCAAGACGGCGGCGGCACTGCCCTTGCTGGTTTAGTTGATAACACTTCATACTTTGTTTCTGCCCTCGGAGCCGGTGCTGATAAGTTCCGTCTTGCTACTTCTGCTGTTATAGCTGCCGGTTCTAACTTAGGAACTGTTGTTATTGGCGGAACAGGCGGTCAGTTTACTTGTGCGGCTGCTACATTGGCAGCAGGCGACCGTATCCAGATATCTGGGACATTAGGTGGCACTGGTGCGATTGCTGGTTATGCTACAGGCACTGTGTATAAAGTTTCTGCTGTAACTGGTTCTTCACCAAACGTAACTGGATTCACCTTAGAAACTGAAGCAGACCAAGCTATTGTAACGACTGCTGGTACACCAACTGGTCTAACATATCTAGCTGCTACTGTTATTAACTTTACTGGCCAAGGCAATAACGCTCAATTCTTCGAGCTTATTGGTGAAACAACTGCAACTGGCGTATTTAGTCGTGGTATTGGCGGCGCTGAAGACGGTGCAGGTGGTGTTGCTCACTCAGGTTGGGTAAAACGTACAGTTGGTACTGGCGCTCGTGCAGGTCGTATACAGTATGAAGTTCTTGTTGCACTATCTAAGAACGGAATTACTAGTGATGCGGCTGACGATATTCAGATTCCAGACTAAGGATTATTTCATATGGCAGATGCGAAACTATCAGAACTAACAGCGGCCACTACGGCCGCTGGAACTGATTCACTATATTTGGTGCAATCAAGTAGCAGTAAAAAAATTACTATTGCTAACTTGTTTGCTGATGTAGCCACACCGGTTAAATTTAGCGATACTATCGCTATCACTGATACTAACACACAAACTACTGCAGGCGCAATTCTGACTACTACTAATATTACTCATATTAGCAATGTAGATGCAGCAGGAGTTTGCACATTAGCAGCAGGAGTTGATGGTCAAATTAAAATCATTGTTATGGTTTCTAATACAGGCTCTCATACTGTAACATTGCAAGACACAACGGTTGCTAACGATATAACATTTACTGCTGCAGGTCACTCTGCAACCTTACTATATACTAATAGCAAATGGTATTTCATCGGGGGTACCGCTACAGTATCATAGGACTTTATAATGTTTCAATTGAATGAAGATAATTTTTTGCTTTTCGCTGTAAAAAATTATCACAACCCAGGGTCAATGGGTATGTCTGACCTTGAGAATGATTTAAAAAAAATTAAGTATGTAAAACGGCTTCTTAACCGGTATCAAAAGACTGGTGAAATAAGTGAAAGGCTTGTACTGAATCATTTAGTAATTCTGTACAATGTCTTTGGTGACGCTACTACGGATATGTTATTTTACAAATTGGAAAAAGAATTTTGGACTGATTTAAAAACATATTTAGTTTATTTACAACGAATGCCATTGGAGACAGTAGTTTCTCCGGGCATTAAAGAAACAGACATATCGTTAAATGTTGAGTTAATAGAAGTGTTAAGGGCGCTGTAATGGGAAGATTAGCAGACGGATATATAACATTAAGAATTCTTAAAATGTTATCCACTCCTATAGAAAAAACCAAAGCATACGAATTAGGACTCGTTGACTCTGATGGAAAACAACTAAAAAAAGCTGTTTCTACCTCAGAAAAAGATTCCTATTCCATGCTTCAAAGATTCGTTTTCAAAGTTCAACGGTCTTTGATGAAATCTCCTGACAGAAATTCTAAAAGATTATTGACATTAGCAGCAGCTCTTAGTATACTAAAAGAGAATGATGACTTAGACGATTTAGACGTTGATACGTTATTGGAAATGTATTCTTCATTTGAGGACGTAGAACAAAACGCAAGACTACTAGAATACAACTTACTTTCCTTCAATACCTTTTTAGATGAAGAAGTAGCTGCTAATTCTGCTGGTAGTGGTAGTGTTGATGGTATAGGAGTAGGGGACGAAGGCGAACCCGGAAAAGACGCTCTTATTATGCCAATGATAAGACGCAAAAAGAAGAAGAAATATGGCAACAGTTAAAAGTATAGATACAGAACTTGCAGTAGTGAAAAACGAAGTAGGTCAAATGGGCCAACTCTTTGCTAAGTTAGAAATTGCACTTGATAAGATCACAGATGTTTCTAATAATATTGGGCAAATTTTAGCTGTACACGAAAGAAGACTTGAAGATGGAGAACAACACTTCGAAGACTTGAAACGTGAAATGGAACATGCTGAAGAAAAGTTTGACGATGAAATCAAAGATTTGCATTCTCGCCTTACCACCAATAGTAGAGAGATAGAAACTAAAATGACAAACGAGATAGATAAAGTCTTGGATGCCATAAAAGACCTAAAGTCGCATATGGTAGATAAGCATAATCAACTAGAAGTACGCTTGGCCGCATTAGAAAGATGGAGATGGATATTATTGGGTGCGTTTGCTGTGGGTGGTGCATTGTTGGGTAACGGGGTAGATTTTTCTAGTTTGTTTTAAAAAAACAGCTTGACAAACACCTAAGTTTATACTATAATAAACCTATACTCATGCTATAGGTTTTTTTTATGTCGCTGTTTGTAGATTTGAAATATATAAATATGATTTCTCATCGTTTGGAACGATTCAAGCGTAAGGATGATTACCTGTTTAATTGCAGATGTCCAATTTGCGGTGACTCTTCCGGCAGTAAAATAAAAGCTCGTGGATACATTTATAAAAAAGAAGATGGATTATTCTATCGATGTCATAACTGTGACTTCGGAACCACTCTCGGCAAATTTGTAGAACAACTTGATCCTACTTTGTACAAAGAGTATGTGTTAGAAAAATTCATTGAACCTAAGAAAAAAATAGTAACGATAAAGAAAAAAGAACCTAACCCAGAATACGCTTTCGATTTTAAACCTGCATTTGATAAGCCATCATCTCTTATTGGCAGCTTAATGGATCGCCTAGACACCTTGTCAGATAACCATGAAGTTGTTAGATATGTCAAAGCTAGAAAGATACCTGAATCAACCTACAACAGATTGTACTATGTTGACGATATTAGGGAGCTTTCACAATTAAACTCCAAATACGCAAAAGCACTAAATATAAAGCAGCCTCGCCTGGCCATGCCGTTTATCCGCATGGATGGTCAACTGTCGGGTGTAGCTCTTCGGGATATCCGAGGCGGAAAATTAAGATACATCAATCTAAAAGTGAAAGAAGAAGATCCTACTGTCTTCGGTATGGATGTAGTTGATCTCAAGCGTGAAATCTTCGTAGTCGAAGGCCCTATAGATAGTTTGTTCATCGACAACTCAATAGCAGCCGCCGGTTCAGCATTCAACAAAATTGACTTGTTGGGCTTGACGCACTTTACTGTGATTTTTGATAATCAACCTAGAAACAAGGAGATATGTAGTTTAATACATAAACAAATAAAATCCGGTAATCGGGTTTGTTTATTTCCAGAGGACATAGTAGAGAAAGATATTAATGATATGGTGTTAGCAGGCTTGACAACAGACAATATTAGTAGTATAATAAACAATAATACATACGAAGGTCTTGAGGCCGAACTACGATTTACAGAATGGAGAAAATGCTAAGATGTCTGTTTGCCTAATAGGAATGACTACACCATCCGCTGTAACTGGATGTAATACTGCTAATGAACTCATTGCATATGCTGCACGAGTAAGTAACCCAGAGAACCAAAACAACACAGAAACAGCATCAAAACTGTTAAAATACCTCATAAAACACGAACATTGGAGCCCTTTTGAGATGGTTTCTGTCACTATGGCGATTACTACTACCCGTGACATCTCTAGGCAGATTTTAAGGCATCGTAGTTTTAGTTTCCAGGAATTTAGTCAAAGATATGCAGTTTCTACAAATTTTCAGACTAGAGATTGTAGGTTACAAGATAGAAAGAATAGGCAAAATAGTATAGAAGCAGATGACGCTGATCTATCTAAATGGTGGAAGATGGCACAAGAAGAATTGATACGAAAGTCTAAGTTGGTATATCAATCAGCATTAGACCACGGAATTGCAAAAGAACAAGCAAGGGCTGTACTACCAGAAGGTAATACAGAAACAACACTATACATGTCAGGCACACTTCGTTCGTGGGTACACTACTGCAAACTTAGAACTGGCCCGGAAACACAACAAGAACATATCGATGTTGCAGCTAAATGTTGGGACGTTCTCAGACAACATTTTCCAGATGTAGCAAAAGCGGTAGAGGAGCTGTAATGGCAAAGAAAGAATATTTAGGAATACAAATAGATTATGCAAGAGACTCCTTGTTTGATAAACTCGGCGTAGCTCGTTTACAAGAAAGTTATATGCGTGAAGATGAAACTTCACCGCAAGAAAGATTTGCACATGTGAGCAATAAATTCAGTAGCAATCCTGAACACGCTCAACGACTCTATGATTATAGCAGTAAACATTGGTTATCGTATTCTACTCCTATTCTTTCATTCGGGCGATCTACTAAAGGAATGCCCATCTCATGTTTTTTAAATTACATAAATGATACAGCAGAGGGTCTCGTTGAAAATCTTTCTGAAACAAATTGGTTATCTATGCTTGGCGGGGGCGTTGGGATTGGTTTTGGTATCCGTAGCTCCGATGATAAGTCTGTGGGTGTTATGCCTCATCTCAAGACTTACGATGCATCGTGCCTCGCATATCGCCAAGGACGCACTCGCCGCGGCTCTTACGCTACTTACTTGGATATTTCTCACCCAGACGTTTTAATGTATCTGGAGATGAGAAAGCCTACTGGTGATCCAAATGTTCGCTGTCTGAATCTACATCACGGTATCAACATCTCAGATAGGTTCATGGAACTAATTGAACGAGCAATGACCGATCCTAACGCAGATGATGGGTGGAATCTTATTGACCCTCACTCAGGTGTAATCAGAGAAACAGTATCAGCTAAATCACTTTGGCAAAAGATTCTTGAACTACGAATGGAAACAGGTGAACCTTACGTTCACTTTATTGATACTAGTAACCGACACTTACCTGAGTGGCAGAAAGAATTGGGACTCAAAGTACATCAATCAAACCTGTGTTCAGAAATAATTTTACCAACTAATAAAGATAGAACAGCCGTTTGCTGTCTTTCTTCTGTAAATCTAGAGTACTATGATGCTTGGAGCAAGAACGGCTTATTCTTAAAAGATATGGCTGAAATGCTAGACAATGTATTACAGTATTTTATTGACAATGCCCCTGATCAGGTAGCACGAGCTAAATTCTCAGCAACTCGTGAAAGAAGTATTGGTGTCGGTGCATTAGGCTTTCACGCTTATCTACAAAGCAAGAATATTCCTTGGGAAAGTGCAATAGCCAAGGGTACTAATCTGAGAATGTTTAAACACATACGAGGAAAACTTGATGTCGCAAATACAGAACTCGCAGAAGAAAGAGGAGAAGCTCCAGACGCTAAAGGAAGAGGCAAGCGATTTAGCCACGTCATGGCGATTGCTCCCAATGCGTCTAGTAGTATTATTATGGGGAACACTTCGCCTAGCATTGAACCTTTTAGGGCTAATGCTTACCGCCAAGATACATTATCTGGAGCTTTTCTTAATAAAAATAAGTATCTTGTGGAGCTTATTAAAAATAAGATTGAAACTGGGGCGACTAAACAGGCAGAAGACGAAATCTGGTCCTCAGTAATATCAAACGACGGATCAGTACAACACTTAAACTTCCTCGATGCTTGGGAGAAAGATGTTTTCAAAACATCAATGGAAATAGATCAGAGATGGGTGATAGAACACGCTGCAACTAGACAAGAGTTTATTGACCAAGCACAATCACTCAATCTGTTCTTCCGACCAGACTCTAATATTAAGTATTTACATGCTATTCACTACATGGCATGGAAGCAGGGATTGAAAACACTTTACTATTGCCGATCAGAAAAGCTAGGTAAAGCAGATAAAGTATCTAACAAAATAGAAAGGCAGATTATCAAAGAAATTGATATGACTTCTCTTGTGAACGATGACACTTGTTTGGCATGTGAAGGCTAACTAAGAACAAAAATAAGGTAAAGATTTAATGGCAAAAGAAAAATTAAAACTCCAAGACGAACGAGCTACGTTCAAACCTTTCAACTATCCTTGGGCATACGATGCTTGGATAAAACATGAGCAGTCTCATTGGCTTCATACAGAAGTACCGATGAATGAAGATGTTAATGATTGGAAAAGTAAACTAAATGAAGCTGAGAAGGGGTTTCTTACTAACATTTTTAGATTCTTTACTCAGGGTGACATTGATGTTGCGGGTGGGTATGTAAATAATTACTTGCCACACTTTCCGCAACCTGAAGTCCGTATGATGTTAATGGGATTTGCAGCAAGAGAAGCACTACATGTTGCAGCATACTCTCACCTAATCGAAACTCTAGGTATGCCTGAGTCAACGTATAATGAGTTTCTTGAATATGAAGCGATGGCTAATAAGCATGAATACTTTTTAGATTTGTCTAATGATACACAAGACAAAACAACCATAGCAACTAACATTGCAGCCTTCTCAGCATTCACTGAAGGTATGCAGTTGTTCTCTTCATTCATTATGTTGTTGAATTTCCCACGACATGGTAAGATGAAAGGCATGGGGCAAATTATTACTTGGTCTATTGTTGATGAAACTATGCATGCCGAGTCCATGATTAAATTGTTCCGTGAGTACATTGAAGAGAACCTTAATATCTGGAACGATGATCTAAAAGGCAAGATATATGCTATTGCTGAAAGAATGGTAGAGCTTGAAGACAAGTTTATTGACTTAGCATTTACACTAGGTGACATGGAAAACTTATCAGCAGATGATGTTAAAAAGTATATCCGATACATATGTGACCGAAGACTGATTAGCTTAGGTCTCAAAGGCATCTTTAAAGTGAAGAAGAATCCTCTCCTGTGGGTCGAGGAAATGATTAATGCTCCTACTCACACAAACTTTTTTGAAAATAAGGTGACTGATTACAGTAAAGGTGCTATAAGCGGCGATTGGGGTGATGTTTGGGCATGAAGCCAAAATTTATAAAATACTTTGCTAAGATAGCAGAAGAGACTGCAAAATTATCTACTGCTAAAAAGCTGCAAGTGGGGTGTGTCATTGTAAAAGATAATAGAATTCTTTCTATTGGTTACAATGGCACACCTGCAGGATGGGACAACGCATGTGAAGAAATTGTTCCACCGAACGAGTGGGTTGATTATGAGCAACTGAAAACCAAGCCAGAGGTAATACATGCAGAGAGAAATGCTCTTGATAAAGTAGCCAAGAGTACAGAATCAACGGATGGTGCAGTACTTTTTGTCACTCATACTCCTTGCATCGAGTGTGCGAAAAGTATTTACAATACTGGCATTACAAAAGTTTACTATATAAATGACTATGATGCCACTCAGGGATGTGGCAAAAACTTTTTAGAGAAAGCCGGAGTATTAGTATGTCCAGTATAATAATAAAAAAAACAGTGGAATGCGAAGAGTGTGAAGCAGAATACAAAGTCCGTCACGATATGTCTGACAGGCATTATGTCGTGACTTTTTGTTCTTTTTGTGGTACAGAGTTAGAGATTGAAACGACACTTGATGACTTTATAGATGAAGATGAAATAGAGGAAGATTGGTAATGGCACAAGGACAATGGGCTGGCGGTAAAGGAAGTGCCCAACGCAAAGTAGACAAGAAAAAGTACAGCGATAACTGGGATGCAATCTTCAGTAAAAAGTCTGATACGGATCTAAAATTTACGACTGCTGAAGACTTTATAAATAGTACACTTGATAATGAAGGTGTACTTGATGGCAGTTGTAAAGAAGAAGACGAAGAAGAAACCTAAGGAAAAACAAATTCACCGAGTGTATGTTACATACTTTCCAAATGGTGATTATTACATAGGGTATTCTGGAAAAACTCAGAAGCTCTATGAAAAATACTATGGTAGCTCAAAGTATGTCCTAGAATATGAAGGACAACTTGACAAAGAAACTATAGCGGAATATGAAAAAAAATCTCATGCAAAAATGTGTGAGTTTTTATTACAATGGCAGCAGAGAAAAGATCCTAAATGTTTGAACTCGATGTTAAACATCAGGTTGAACAAGGAGCCTCTGGCCACTTTTGAACCTATAGAATGGAGTCCGAGATGTTCTTTATAGTACTATTAATAACTTCTGCCCTTGCAGTATCTGCGGTAGCTGGATATTTTTCTATTGTAGGACTTGTAGCAATATTCCCCTCGGCCGAAACTCCTATCCTTGCAATGGGTATTGTCTTAGAAGTGGCTAAACTAGTCACCGCCTCTTGGATATATCGTAATTGGACAACAACCAACGCCCTCTTGCGTACATACTTCACCTCAGCAGTTATCATACTTAGCGTTATTACCTCACTAGGAATCTTTGGGTTCTTGTCCAAAGCACACCTTGAACACAGCGTCCTCACGGGTGATAATACTTTGTTAGTCGAAAGACTTGATAGAAGAATATCGTCCGAGCAGCGAGCAATTGATGACGCTGAGTCTGTTATAAGTCAGCTAGATCAATCAGTACAGACTCTAATGAATTATGATAGGATACGAGGCGCTGACGGCGCCATTGCTGTTCGTCAGGGACAGGCAGCTGAACGGCAGCAACTTAACACAGTAATAACTCAATCTGTAAATAATATTGATTCTTTCTCGGAAGAAAAGTTGATACTAGAAAAAGACCAACTTGCAATTGAAGTTGAAGTGGGTCCAATAAAATATATCGCTGAAATGATTTACGGTAGTTCGGACAAAGAAACTATTGATAAAGCAGTACAGATTGTAATAATATTGTTAATATTAGTTTTTGACCCATTGGCTATTCTTTTAGTTATTGCAGCTAACATGAGCTTGAAACAGCGGCGTGGTGAAAGTATAGCATTTATTTCGGAAAAAGATTTGGAGAAGTCTGAAGATTTTAATCTTGAAACCGAAAGTGAAGATGAAGTAGAGACAGAGATGGCAGAGATGCCAGAGATGACAGAAATTTCTGAGATAGTTGAATTGTTAAAACCCGAACTCGAAGAAGAACCAGAAGTAATACCAGAGCCTAAGCCAGTAGTTCGCCGCCGAAAGCGGGCAGAAGCAGTACCTGAGTTAGAGCCTGAGCCAGAGCCGGAAAATCCTAATATGGTTATCACTGATGACGATATGCAACATGTTCAACGGCTTGATAGAAGGGTTCGGAGAAAGTTAGAATGGCTCATTGATAAGAAAAGTTAAGTACCACGCAATATAGTTTTGGAATTGAAGTAAAGGAGTAATACCAGAACCGGAAGTAACCGAAGTAACCGAAGAGGGAATAATCCCAGAATCAGATTATGAAGTAATACCGGGGATAAAAATAGAAGTAGTACCGGATAAAAATCTTGAAGATATGATTATGACTGATGACGATATGCAACATGTTCAACGTTAAGTAGACTGCTGTTGCAGTCTAGATAGACAGAAGAGTACGGCTTAAATTAGAATTTCTCTAATTTTTTATTTTTTGCTTGACAAGGAGATACATTGTATGCTATTATTATTACATGTTTTTAGTGAAAGTAAGTGAAGGTAACTGTCATAGGTAACGGAATTTCTAGAACACCAATTCCTTTACATAAAATACCGGGCGTGACAGTCGGATGTAACGAAGTTTACAAAGAAATGACTCCAAATTATCTTTGTGCAGTAGACTATGTAATGTTATACGAATTGCACGAAAGCAATTACAAAGGACCAGTTTGTTTCAGATTTAAAAGTTTGAACTTACAGGGACTTAAACCGAAGAGAGATTGGTTTTGTCCTAACTTTATGGATCATAATAGCAGCGGTCATGCTGCCATAGAGTTAGCGGCAGGACTAGATGCCACTGAAATTGATATTTTAGGATTTGATTGCCAAGTAGGAAGAGTGTACGGAGAACACACTCCTCCTTCTAGCTTTCAGAGATGGGTCGATACTTTGATACATCAGGCAGACAAGTATCCGGTCAGAAGAATAGTAGGTGAAAACAGTTTAGACATACCTGAAATAAAAAACACGATTAGTGTGCAAGATTATATTAATGAACTAGAAAGGAAATTACATTATGGCGATATATCATCCAGAAAGAAATGAATTGAATTGGCAAGGTACTGTAGTTGACTACCTAACACGTTACGAGTGCGAAGTACAGTTTGAAAAGGCTGACGGAACAATTCGTGACATGCAGTGTACTCTACAAGATTCTATAGTACCAGCCACAAAAGGCACTGGGTCGGATCATAAAGCAGGTATTATTACTGTCTTTGATACTAAAGTCCAAGGCTGGAGAACAATAAAGTTCGATAAAATCATTGAGTTTAAAGTACAAAATGAATATATTCGGTCTCCGAATTAATGCTTGACAAGTCATGTTGCTCCTGTTATAATTAGTACTATAATATAAATGAAGGAGTCCTCCAATGGCAAAACGTTCACGTAGTACACATGTTCTTCCGGAACCTAATTGGAAAGAATATAAACAATATACTGACGAGAGCAAACGTGAGGTAGCGTTTAGCTCTTGTGAGTATTTCGTACATTATGAAGTTCCAGATAAGTCTGGTGTTCCTCATCTAAAGAAATGGATGAAGGAAAACTATCCTGCCGATGATGTTAAAGTTATCGCTAAGTTGCCTGACTCAGCATTGCACTCATTTGCAAAGTACGCTTATGTGTGGTCTAAATTGGGCTACATGACAGAAAAGCACACAGAGTTCCTAATGAACCTGCGACCTATTCTAGTCGATAAAGGTAACGCTTTTGTTGCTGATAAGGAAGAGGCACCCGCAGTAAAGTTGTCAGTTGTTCGCAACAATCTTCCAGACTTTATTGATTCAGTAGAGGACGCATTTCATCATGTGATTTCTGGGCAGAATGTAAAGGTAGAGTCTCTGATAGATGCAAGTAAACTATCAGCACCCGAATTGTCAAAAGCATACACAGAGATTGATGTTCTTGCATCAGAGTTCCGTGAGGTATTGGCACTACGCAATAAGGCTGAATTAGGTGATTGGGATCAACAATTGGTAGATGGTTACTCTCATGTTAAACTACCTATGCTAAAAAAGTTAGTAGACTTTGCAGCACAGTTACAAACTGGCTTGCTTGAAACAAAACAGTCTAAGAAGATTGTACGCATTCGCCGTAAGAAGCCTACTGATAAAACTAAACTAGTACGCAAGTTAAAGTTCATGGCAGAGTATAAAGAACTTAATCTTAAAAGTGCTAATCCTGTTGACATCATAGGTGCATCTGAAGTATGGGTGTATGATGTCAAGCGCAAGAAGATAGGCGTATATGCATCTGACTACGAAGGTACTCTAGGTGTGAAAGGTACCAGTATAGATAATTATTCTGATGCTAAATCTTATGAGAAAACATTACGCAAGCCTGAACTACAACTGCCAGAGTTTATGGCAGCTAGGAAGAATGGCTTGCATAAATTTGTTGACAGTGTACGAGGCAAGAAGCTCTCTGCACGAAAGCGTCTACT
>Ga0209092_10000162_pt1 | contig 61876 bp, 51 predicted proteins | sample FraStrMetagenome_FD_187446 | JGI IMG/M metagenome (GOLD analysis project Ga0209092, IMG submission 187446) | Marine eukaryotic phytoplankton communities from Arctic Ocean - Fram Strait ARC3M Metagenome (SPAdes) (version 2) | ecosystem: Environmental > Aquatic > Marine > Oceanic | place: Fram...
ACAAAAGAGGGAAATTCTCTTGCATTCGAAGCAGAACTTGGAAGCGATGATGTCGATTTGATAAAAGAGTCACTCTTGAAAAAATAATATATCGACCAGATGTGAAGTATACTAATAGCAATTATGAACAGAAGAAGATTCTTTCTGTTCAACAGAGATGTTTTGCCTCTGGGTTTGCTGCTTCTTATCGTAGCCATCTCTCTTATTTATTTTGCAATACCAATAGGAAAATTGAATGCAGTTTGAAAGACTTGAGATAAATCAAAGAAAAATAGCAGGTTGTAGTTTTATATTGTCAATCTATACGGGATTGCGTTGTCGGATACATGCGATGAATTTATGACGAAAGAACAGATATGATGAATGTGATGTTGGCATCAATAAGCTTTTTCAAATGTCATAATTCACTGCCGTAGGCCTTTGGACTCAATATCTTATAGCATGTATACGTACGTTCAAAATAGTAGGAGTCAAGATCAACTAACTTCCTCACTTTTTCTTGAAATGTACACCAAATACAAATTGTCCATAAATGCCGGTTCATGATCTCTCACAAGTTTACAAAGTGGGAGGTTATCATCTTTTTTTACACGATCTTCCGACTCCCTGCAGATAGAAGCATTTAGATATTTCCCATTTCAAATAGAATTCAAAACTGTCAACCCAATGCCTGAAATTTCATTGTTCGTTGAAACAAAAAGCGCTCTCAAAGTGTTACATTATTACTTGAAATGGTAGCCTAACATATATGAATAATAAAAGTATTTGTTTATGAATAATAACAGTATTTATTTATTTATTGTTTGACCCGACTTATAATCTTTGCTATGAGAAAACTCTGATTTCTTTCCTTCATTTCAACTCAACAATTTTGAAACAAAAATGAAGGAAGAACGCCTATCAAGATTTACAATGAAACTCTCACAAGTATTGATGAATAGAGCAGAGAAAAAATAAGAGAATACCATGCTAATAAAAGCTAAAGCTGGAGATTATGCTTTCGTTTCTTTTTAGAAACTGGAGAAAATAAATTAACCACATTTCTCCTTGGCTTTGAAGGAGGATATGATTTTCTCTTAAGCGAAACTATGGATGGTTTGGATTCAACTAAATCGTTTTTCATAGTCTTTTCAATTTCTTTTGCATCCGTTTTCATTTCAATCTTCTCGAGCGAAGATTGCTGGTTTTGAGATTGGTTTTTAGACACACCTTTAGCTTCAACGTTTTCTTTGTCTTCTTTTCCTTCGGATTGACTATTTTCTAAAGCAGAAACTTCGGGCTGAACCTTTTCCTCCTTAGTCCAGTGTTTGGGCAAATCGATAGGTGCAATTTTATATTTCCATTGAAATGATCCTCGATGTTTTTGTGGTGCAGAAGCTTGTGAACTTCCATCTGCTACTATAGTGGAACCCCCAATTCTGGCTATGACTCCAATGCTTGCCAAGACGTTGGCAATATCATAAAGTCTACGACTTTTCGTCTTTATCCAACAAGAGGATTTGTCTTTTTCAGTCTCAGATTGGGGCTTGTTTCGGGCTTCATTATTACCCTCAACAATTTTCTCAGTCGCTTCATTCAGGTTGACTGTCTCGTTTCCCACTAGAAAAAGCTGAAGAAATTCTTGACTGAGTTTACCCAAACTTTTAAGCCTTTGTCTTTCAAGTTCCTCTTCTGCAGCATCCAAGTCTTCTTGTATATCACAATTTCTGCTTTTTTCTATTGCTTCAGTAATTCCATAAGCTTTCGCATCCTCCTTCCAAAGTTGAGATGCAACTCGTTGTAATTTGGACAACAGAGACGGGAGATGCTTTGTGCCATGCCAATTGTAGGTATTTTTACATTTCCTACTAACAATTTGAATACTTTCTAAGATATTGATGATATCATAAATCCTTCTTCGTTCAACACCAAGCTCTTCAGCTGCTGTATCAATAGATATACAATGTTCGCGAATATTTTTCGTCTTGTTGTTTTTTTCGGAATGAGGTTGTGGAGTTACTACAGAAACATCATTGTTATTTCCATATTTTGACATGAAGTTTTCGCATAAAAGACCCAGCGATTTATCTTTTCTACGATATGGCGGAGCCTTTTTATTGGCCTTAGAATCAATGTTTGACTTGTTTTGATTGAAGTAGGAATCCGAGAGCGGTTTGAATGCTCTTCTTTCGTGATGATTTGAAGTCATGGCATAAGAATAGGGACGATAGTAAGACATGTGATGATGATGGTGATGGTGGGGATCATGCATACCATACCCGTGCATGGGAAACCTCGGCGGTGGATGCATCATAGGTGGGGCATGAGGCATAGTAATGGGCATAGAGGGACCTCGCATAGATGGACCTGGACCTAAAGGAGCGTTGTGATTGTATGAATATCGTCTATTTCCGTTTGAGGTAGATGGTGAAAATAAGAATCGCTTGGAACTAGGAGGCGACATTGAAGAAGACGAAAAAGGGCTTTCGTTTTCATCGTTAGATCCAAATAATGACTGCTTTCGAGGTGGAGTCATCTATAAGTCCAAACAAATTAAAAGAAAAGATTAATTTTCATTGAGAAATTGTGAATACCAACAACTACAACATACAACACCATATATAGAACTTACTTCTACATCATTAGGAGACATTGTGGAGGAGTTGTATTGATCACTTTGGTAATTATAACGACTTCCATTATAGTGCCGCCGTTGAGAGTAATCTCGATGGTGCTCATGATAGTCTTGGCCATCATATCCGCGATTTTCTTCAAATTCTAAATGCATCTTTGGGGTTTGCATTCTAGAGCTATAAGGTTGCCTATATCTACTTTCCATTTGGTGACTTCCTTGATATCTTTCTTCGTTGGAGTAATGTTGTTGAATATTCACCATGTTTGTCCAGGTAAAAATAAGCGCCAGTTTTGTGAAGAAATTCAGTTTTCATGAATTTGTGTCATAAATAGGCATAATCAGATGCTTTCATGAATTGATACAATGCTAGAAAAATCGGTAGTTTTAGTATTGTAACAACGTTTTTGATAACGTCAAAATCTATTGTTTACGGATTACAAGGACCATAAATCCTTAAGTACTAAAGTATGTTGCAGAACTATTAGACTTTAGTTGTTTGTCGATTAAAGCTTATTAACCGTATCTTTCGTAAAAATCTTCTAAGTCTTCAAAATACCATATTTTTGATTTCAGAGTATTATGAAACGACTGCCACTTTTGTATTGTGCATGATTTTCGTTAAGTGACGTATATAATACTTTAAATATACAACTCCAAATATGTTATTGTTTAAAGAATAAATTTGTATTTTTCTCTAAGATTTACAGATTTCACGGAAGTAATTAGATCGTAACACTTCTATACAACAACATAACGGTATTCTACCGGATCCCATTCACATAAGGGAGAGGACTGTTTTCATCGTTACTTTTGTTTTACTATATTAGTAATAAATAACGTTTTTCATTCGTTCATGACTTTCCTTCATCAGCACTTCTGTTTTCTACTACTGTAAGTAATTGAAATTGCCGTTACAACTATATTTGTTCATAGAGCTTACCTTAATAACATACGTATTGAAAGATAACATAACGCCGTTTTTAGAAGAAAGCCACATTGTTTTCAATATTCGTCCTGAGCTTATTCGTCACGATAAAAATCATCCAACACCTTCTGAAGAATGAACAAACCACTAACTAATGCGCCCATCCAATGAAAATTAAGATATTTTTTTATGTAAAAAAATGTAGGAATGATATTGTTCTCAAACCAAATTAAATATTAATCATCATAGATTGATAGATTCAGCAGTGTTGAAATAATATCAAAAGAGGTATTAATGTTTTTTAATTGTTTCACATTCACATTGCTTCTTGAAATACACTTTTAATAAATTTAAAGGAAAGTTTATCATGCAGCCTCCCATCTCTCCATAGATGTAGTTCAATCAAATTCTCTGAGGAAACACAAAAGAAAAACGTGGGTGATTTTGTCCGAGACTATAATTATTACATTGTTGTTACATGTCATTCAGATTCACATTACGTATATGGTAATAAATATATGAAGTTGATGAATAAATAAGATTCAGTCCTAGAGATTCATAGTGGCTATGTACCTTGCATCCCTAATAAATATAAATAAAAAGAAAAGAGTATTCTTGTATGCCATCATATAATTAATAGTAGCTATTTCAGGAGGGGAAGAAAAATTGCATTCTTTGTGACAGAATAAAAAATGCAAATGATGAGAGGAATGAAGCGTACGGTCTCAAGAAATGAAAACAAATTGAACCATCTTGCGAACAGGGGCGAAAATCGACACTAATATTTGAACTTTTTTCAGGAACTCCAGAAACCTGAATATTACAGATATTGAAACCATGGTGCCCTGGTTCAATGACGAGGTATATCTTAATTATAGTGAACCATATAGAGACTTCTTAAATTGGGCATCGCAACATAATCCCGATGGTGTCGATATTGTCCGCAACCTTCCAAATCAGGTATATTGTTAAATAGTCTTTTTTAGGAATTCGCCAAAACCCAATTGATATTTTCCTTTTGATTCCAGGGTAATTGTGATTCTTGTTGGGCATTTGTAGCGAAAGGAGTAGTGGAGAGCGCATTTTATAGAGCAGTTAGATACGATACTTACAAGAGGACAATGGAAGCTCTACAATCTACATATTCACCGAACAAGGCTATTACTTACCGGAAATCAATAAAAGCTGCTCAAGAGTTTGAAGAAAAGATATTTAGAGAAGTTGATTTATCTGTACAAGAGCTAATTGACTGCGATGGCAAATATAATTTAAATTGGTGAGAAATAAAAACCATTCTGCATGCAAAAGTTTCGATTCTCATCACATTATGCAGCTACGGAGGAAATCCAAGTCTAGCATTCTATTTCATTGAGAGGTAAAAACGAGTAAAAAAATACCCACAGATTGTCTTACTTTTGATTAAAATATTCTGAACTATGTTCTCTTTTCATACTTAATAGACATGGTTTGACGTCATCTTTTCTTTATCCATATCAAGCAAAGCTCCAAACTTGTCAACATAATTTGGTTTGCAAACCGGTGGCCAAAATTACTTCGTGGAAAATGCTTCCCTCTGACTACGATAGATAATAGGACACAGGTAAGTCCTATCCGTTCTTGACAGATCTCCATACAATTGTGTTCTTATCTACTTCGATTTCCTTCTTAAAAAAGACAAATATTGGATAGCACGTTATTCCTGGGGAAATGAATGGTGAGTTTGTTTTTCTCATATCGTTTCTTAGTATTCAGATATTTATTTTTGTGCTATTTTTTCATTTGTTACCAAATGCATTCAACAAATGAACTGGAGAAGAAGGATTCGTGCGTATAACAAGGATGGACGGGGGGAAAGGTAGTCCTGGTTTATGTGGAATCACGAAGGAACCTAGCGTAGTTCTGGGTGTATCTTTAGTTACAAATCACAAAGCACTTATTCAAAATGTTGTAAGATATTCCATTTTCTTCCTCTGTTTTTCTTTTGTTCTACTTTTTGGTTGCTGCTTTTGGTGCTCTACATATTTAATGCATCAGATAGGATTTGTGAGGAAGGAAAGCACCGTTGTAAGACATGATATAGGATACAATGATAGATCAAGAATAATGAATGACAATCATAGCTTGTTCAACGGACAAGAAGAATAGAACACGACAATGGTATCCGAAGAAATAAATAGATTTGTGCAGTATACAGCCATTCATGTCGCTGCTTTGAAATCAATAATTACGAATAGAAGTTTCCTTTAGAGTCTATTATTTAGCTTCAAGTGCATCCTTTGGTTTTTTTCACATTTGATGATACTGTAAAAATGAAAATGTTAAAGTAAGGATTATGGGCCAAGAGCAACAAAAAGTCCAATAGGGAGGAAAACTGCCAATGCAGCAGCAATATAAGCAGCAGAAAAGAGCCCCCGAAAATTCTGTTGCACTGCCAATGCAGCTAAATACACACCCGCTCCATAAAAGGGTACAACTGCCAAATATCCAGACAATTCGTACATGTGCAGTGGATCTAATTTAGTTTTTAAAAATTCAAATCCAAGCTGATTATTCTCCGACCATGTATTTGTTGATACAGCTTTTTGTTTATTTTCAACGATTGCCTTTACTAGTTGATTCTTTTCAGATTCTGTGAGAAGAGAAAGTCCTGGATTATAAATTGTTGTATCTTCGTCTGAGATTTGGCCCCGCTCTAGCTGAACTCCACCTGCGTTTGCATTTTTACACATGATTTGTTATTATTAGTTCGCTTTTGTCATGACAAAATTCTATCGCAGAGATTCCATCACGCCATTCTTATGAGAATGAACTTACCATAACTGACGTCTCCGCCAATCCCTTTTCCCTCAGTGATAATAGCTGCCAACTCCTCAAAAGCTGCAAATGTTTTCTCTTGATCTCCTGCAGTAGTTTTGATCGTTTTGACCATTTCAGTAACTGTGTCTCCTGCAAAATCATCGGCGAATGCTGGAGGAGCAGGCGATGTCGTCAATGTCAATGCAGTAGCAATAGCAAGAGCTCCGAAAGCCTTTTTGGCATCATTGACTATTTTTTTGTGATCATTATTGATTTCGTTGTTGCTAAGGAATAAAGGGGACTGTAAGCTTCTTTGAATTTGGAATGTTGGGCTAGATAATGATGGAATTTGTGTGAACGCCTTTGTTTGGCTAATCATGACAGAGAATACAATTGTTGAAAGAGGAAGCATATCAAATATCTTCATCCTTGCTGTGTCGGTATCGAACTAGACGTGGTATATATGGATTAGTAGCTAATGGTTGTCCAATCTCGTGATCAAAACTAACAAGCCGAACACACACGGATGGGTTTTGATCATAGGTTGGATTTGCTTGTTGAGATGATTCAACATCAAACCTAAGTGCGTACGTATGTTTATATATATATTTACCTAAGAAGTCAAGTTCAAACAACAAAAAGTTCAAATAAGAATCAAAATCATGCTGAGTTAACGTTGAAGAATTTCGTGCCCCCAAATTATCCAGATAGGGTACCCTAAATGGCAAAATTCTTATCATGTTTTATTTTATTCATTATATTGATTAATTTTATTGAAAGTCTATGCGTGGTATCGAGGAATTATAATCACCTCATCAAATGTTGTATCATTGTATTTTCTACAATTGAAAAAAATAGTCGTTTCATTTCTCTCCAACATTCATAATGGCTGCAAGCGCAAGTAGCAAAGTTCCTCTTTCTTTGGGAGGAAAAGCTTTTTTTGGAAGTTTGTGTGCAGGAACGTTTGGATTAGGCGTTTGGCAAACTGAACGTTATTTTGGAAAGGTGGAATTGGTTGCAAAAAGAGAAGAAGAAATGAATATGCCCCCAATTTCGTTGGAACCACATGCAATGATGTCAAAAGCTGAATTTATGAAACTGAGTAACAAAAAAGACATAAAACAAGATATTGATGATACAGATGCTGCTGTAGCTGGTTTTCGAAGGGTTTACACAAGAGGTATTTTTAGACATGAACATGAAGCTTTGGTTGGTCCTCGTGGACCACCATTAGATACCTTAGGTAATAAGGGACCATTGTCTGGAAGAAGTGCAGGTGGAATGGGAACTAGTCCACAGGTAAAATTTTCATCGCCTTTATAATTGAATTTTATGTTGTATTATTATCGTCTCATGGAAAGCGCATGCACAAACTTTCATGACAAAAATAATAAGGGATATTTTGTTTTGACACCGCTCGATAGAGCAGGAAATCAAGGGACCATAATTGTCAACCGAGGATGGATTCCTCTTGGCTATGAAAAACAAAATATTCCATGGGATCGACCTCAGGGTACAGTGGACTTAGTTGGTGTCACTACCCAAGCAGAACGTAAGTAAGAACCTTTTCGAACTTTTTTTATAAAATTCACTTTCTATCAAACAATTCAATCATGTCTACATTCAATTTCATTCATATCAACATGATCCTTCTTTAGAACCTCGATACTTCTCTCCTCAACACCCCAATCCACCGAAGCTTTTGTGGCTAGAACGTAAGGCAATAGAAGAAAGAACTCAAACACAGGGTTTATCACCTCTTATTGTTACAGAAACAAAAAGAGGCGAAACTAAAAATTTTAATTCCATCAATTCCAAGGAATCAATTTCGTTTCCTGTAAAACCAGTTGATAAAACAGTTGGTGAATTTAAGGTTTTGCCGGAAACACACGCTGGATATGCAGTGACATGGTTTGGATTGTCAGGAGCTGGCGTGATAATGATGCGAAAGATGATTACTCGTGGCAGATGATATGTTATTATAAATGCAGTAATGACTGTTGCAGTACATGATGTTTCAAAATATTTGTGTACGTTTGCAATTTTTCCACGCATACTGAGTAACATCTATAATAATCGATTTTTAAGTGATGTATTATACATTTTTTTGCGAGATATATGATCATATACTAGTCAATCAATGCATGGATGAATCATTCAATCAATCAATCAATTCGTCATTGTTCCAACAATTGATTAACTGATCAACTGATACATCTAGAAAAATATACACATTTTACGTCCTGAGGTGAAGTGAGGTGGCCATGACTGCAAATTATACTACAAGTCTCTCAAAGAAAGTCTACACAATCTAGTCACAACAATAATAATAATAACAACGAACGTATCTCTTTTTGCGAAGCACTCCAATTAAAACAAAAATAGAGAGCAAATATGATTCATAAAGTCATGATTGTATACTAACAACTTACCAATATTTTCAAATGAAGAGCATGTCAATGCAGGGTCCTTATACCTGCATGGTTCAAACTTTTCTTCATCTTTCAAATACACCTTTGTCCGCTGTATTGTTTCCAATAATGATAATATTCAATACAAGATCAAAAAATGGTTCGCAAAGATCTCAAACCAGCATCACCTTCAAATTTCTAAAAAATTTATGCAGGAGCATTGGTGTATAGACATCAAATCAGCAGATTTTGATTTTTGGTGGTGGGATTGGAATTGAAGTGTGAAGGAGGAAGAATTGATTCTGTGAGTTCACTCATCGCTTAAAATTTTACCTATCATCTGGTCAAATCAATATAATATTCACATATCAATCCACAATTTCATACTCTTCACGCCATTCACTCCAGTCTGATTCGACGCTATTGTTTGAAACTCTAGACTGACCAAAGTATCAAACAACGGAACAGCATCCTTCACATTCATATTATTATAACCCATGAACGCAATTACTTTTAAAGATTCAACATTGTACTTATTTTAGCATTCAACCATCAAGCTTTTGGTGAATGTGATATATTCTGTGGTTATATTAGTTCATATTTTAGGCGAGCTTCAATTTGATGCTTCTCTCAAGGTATTGGTTTTTTCACTTAATTATATGTGGAGGGAAAGAGAAGTGCTGAATTTTTCGATTCGTGCTCTGATTTCAATATTGTTACAGTATAATGTCTATTTCAGTGTACATTGCGAATAACCAGTTAAAAAGATAGATATCATATGCCATCTATGGGCCTTCCAGTTTTTATCCAAGTCTCGAATTGATTTGAGAATTTAAGCCTTGGCACTGCCTCTAATTTGTATTGTTTATAATCTGTTGGATCAAGACCATAATAATCTGAAAACTTTTCATCTGTGGAGCTTGCCAATATATGAATTGGAGGAGGAATATCCACATTTGCAGAAGCTGAAGTATCTCCGTGATTGATCTCATCTACTAGGTAGTGCCATCGGGGCAGCAGACGATTGAACAAGGATGTAGCTAAATGCCTTGCCCGTACAATTTCATTTGTAACCGATGATGTATTGGAAGTATCTTCTTCTTGGATAGTTTCGCCGATACCATCGAGTTTGATATACCCCGTACGATTATAGAATTGAATAGTTGGTTCAAGGTTACCTTCCAAACTTAGAGTAAGGACTGGAGGGTACTCAGCAAGTCTCTTTGCTAAGGAATAATTTATAGTAGAGTATGAGTCTGAAGTGGAGTTAGGATATGGGACACTCCACATGTTTGCTAAGCATTGTACTTTAGGTATAATATTGTCTTTCAAACTTAATGAATATGTTGATGGGGCACTAATAGCAATTCTTGTAGCTAGAGCTTGTTTAGATTTCTGCTTCTTATCTGTACTTTTGGTTTTCTTTCGTATAGAGATGGAATCGATCAGATCAAAGTATTCAACTTTTCGTTTCAAATTTTCCAAGGATAGGGCCAAAATCTGAGGATGCCGACATAAACATCGTTTCAAATTTGTCTTCACTATGTCTTCTAATTCATCATCGTGACTTACAACAACCACTTCTTCACCAGAGAACATGGGATCTAGGCCCATTTCTTTCATCAGGAAGGTTAGGGTAGGACGTAAATTATCTTCTACCGATAAACCTAAAACACCAGGACATGATTTAATCAAATTTGCCATGCCTACCGTGTCCAAAAAACAATTATCTCTTAAAAAAATGACAGTCGGGAGCAAATTGGATTCAATATTCAAATGGAGAAGGGATGGATTATTTGTCACAACTCTCGCAATCACTTTTCTAGTTTTGGGATTAATTGACTCTGATAATGTATTTGATGATGACAAGGAATCATCCTCAAAGGTAGAAACTAGAAATTGAACGACGGGTTCAATGGATTTTTCAACAGAAAGTCGAAAGACAGAGGGTGAAGATTGCTTTAACTTTTCAATGGCTTTATCTGCCATATTTAATTTCGAGCGAAAGAAAGATGTTACTGCTTCTCCATCATCATCTGCATGAAAGCCAAGATTACGTGTCAGGAGAAGATTCGGGTTGCGTGTTACTGCCTTGAAGTTTATAGAAGCGCTTAGATCAGATTTGAAATCAAATTTTACTTTGTAGAAACCGATATCTCAGCCTAAATCGATTTGATGTGCCAATGTCTTACCTGTATAAATATATCATTGCCATATAAACTCTTTAAGAAAGCTACTGCTGGTTTTAACTCAGAAGCCACGCTTTTTCGCAGAATCCTAGGAGAAGTGTAAAGAATATTTTGTACAAGTTGAGCTCGATTTCCTTCATTGAAAAAAACTGTCGATTTATAAAAGCAAAATAGGAATAGAAAAGTGGTAAGATATGTGTAAAAATCATTTTGTGCTATTGTAAAATAAGTTACTTACCTTTATCAAGATAATCCATTACGTCGATAATATTCTCAATATCCATTGGATTCTTACGTTCTTTTGAGTGATAAAGGTATTGACGAAGTTTTTTCTTACTTGGATGCAATGATGAAGTTATGGGGCTGGATGGTAAACCATATCTAGACTCGACAAGGTTGAGTATTTGTTCTTGAAGTATGCTAAAATCAATGGAAGTTGATGGAGATAATGTTGTAGTCGCGTTCTCGATCACATAATTGTCTGATTGATCCTTAGACAATAAAAGTGATTTGCTCCAAGATTGATTAGGTCTGAATTCGAAGAATGTCAAAATTTTGCGATCAGGGAAAAAAGACAACGAACTTCTAATTCTTGCTCTAGTATGTCTATTGCAGGAATTATGTTGAAAGCTATTCAAGTTTTGTAACCTGATGAATAGTGTGATCCACCACAAAAATACTACAGAAAGAGAAGCATTGAGACTTGGGTTCTTCTCTATCATGTTTATTGGTCTAGATTCTTGTATGGTACCTGTCTTGTCACGGAAGGTATTCAGTTGCCAGGAGTTTACTTTCCATCGATCAAAGTAATGAAGAATCACAATAATGAAGCGATAATCATATACATATTCTACGTAGTTCTACGGTAACGAAACAACAAGAATCAGCAGAGTAAGCAACTTTCCTTTTCGATTAATAACATTTCATCAAATACGATAAATTGTTCACACTTTATGGGGTAAACATGTAAGCTGAAAAAAATTGAAAGCAATGTCCAAAATTGACTTTAGGTAGATAGGCTATCTAAAACTATACACATTATCAACGAGAAATGAAACATGAAATGTGCCTACATATCGGCACAGAATGCATTTATTTTCGTTGACATTTCTTCTCGTGATTATTATTCTATAAATGTTTTTCAAAGCATTTGCAAGACTATCACTACTTTCCCTATTTTCTAAACTCCTGATAAAAAAACACAGATTCATGTATCCCGAAAAGAAACTCTCAACACAAAAAAGTATCGTCATGTTTTTAGGTACTCTCGGTAGTGTTGGTAAATATGGCAAATTTATCATAATATATCGCCTATTTGACATTACCACTGTCCCTTTTGAGTAAAAATAATCCTGTTCCAGATGCATGAACACATCCACCATTAGAAGGATCCTCCATGATGGCCTCCATGTATATTTTCCTTCCTTCTCGTTTCACTATCGTGGCTTTCACTTTCAAAATAGAATTGACAGGTATTGGTTTTTTCAAACTTGTATTAATTTGTGCTGTGAATCCACTCCATGGCAAACATTTTCCAGTTGTTAAGAATCCACACCAACCAACAACATCATCCATAAGTGCGCACATTGATCCACCATGACAATAACCTTTATGTGATTCTGCTAATGGTGTAAAATGTGCTATTCCTGTTAATGTAGTCCCAACCCCAGTATGAAGAATTTTTTCCTTATTTTCTTCTTCCATTGTATTCCCATATTTGTACATTGCATAGTTGGCACGATAATGAGAAACATATACAGGTGATTTGATTCTATCATGACAAAAATCTGTTCCTAGCCAACCATTCTCATTTCGATATTCTAGATAATTATTGTGACTTGTTGTCTCTTCCCATTCAAGGACATCGAGTGCCTCTCCCCATGTTGGTGCCGAAGTTTGAACCCAGGTGGGTAAAGAAATCGCTTGTTGATTGTCATTGTTTCCCGATGCGAGTGCGTACACTGGGCTATCAGCATCTTTTATGGGACTATTTTCTAGATTCAAAATTTCTTTAGGGCTCATGCTGAATAATTTTTGAGAAAATACAAGAGATGATTGATTTGCATTGCTTGCACTTGAATATAATCAGTTTTGTACCCGCAATGAGAAGACGACGGCGATATCGTTGTTTTCTAAGCTTCTCTAGCAAGGTAGTACGTGAAGTTCCATTTAATAATAATAAAAAATTATTTAAATTTTGATGACATTCAAATTTCACTTTTTACAGAACATTTTTTACCAACAGCAGATTTAAGTTTTATAGGAAAAAAATTCGAACAAATAACATTCTATTCTATATGTTGACACAAATTACAGTAGAGTCATTAATGCTGTATTTACATTCAGAGAAAAATATTTGCTGTACTTATGGTGCCATCAACTTGCTTGAAAGATAATTCACAATGGTCGAACTCGTACACTGAAAAAAAAAAGAATGAATTATCCGGAAAATTTCATGTTGTCAAATATCTATCAAAAGAGTTTTAGTCATTATGGTCTGTCTACTTCGTCCACGACCAAACAATCACGCCCCCACAAATCGCAAGACAAAGCAGTTTCCTTCGTTTGATTGGAATCATTACTGCTTTCATTATATTGTCCTCTCAAATTGACCTTACTACTCATACTTATACCTGTGCCACAAATGTTGACATACGCTAATTTATCATTATTGATTAGCTGCACATCGGATAAGAGCATACAGCCACTTAAATCGAGAGAATATAAGGAAGGAGTATGGAGAAGAGAAATTCTTTGCAATCTTGACAGGAGGGAAAAGTCAAGAGTTTCAAGATACTTTGAAGGATGAAGAATAAAGGATTGTAGACTATGACAATTTCCAACCTGTGGGATGTACAAAACGAACGATTGAAAGGAACGCACAAAGCCATTAAAATGAAAGTATGGTACCATTGGAAACTGAAGGGTGACTCTCATCATTTCTGAAAGTACTCACCTCCAAGTGCAGCAAATTTTCACAATCAACTTCCATCAACTTCAATGATGTACACAAACTCATATTCAGATACTTGATACTTTTCGAATGAATTTGTAGATTTCTCAAATTTTGACATGCTTTTAGATTGAGTATTTCCAATCGAAAGGCTGTATTACCACTAAGATAAGAGTGTATAGCATTATCTGTTAATTTGCAACACGAAGATAAATCCAATTCGATCAGTTGAGGACAAAGAATTTCGTTCAGCGACTGTATGCCAGATTGACTCAAATCCAATCTTAAAAGTGATGAGAACGAAATTCGTGGAAGTTGAATTTGTGTGAAATCTTTTAACTGAAGTTCTGTCATAATGCTCATTCGTATACGTTTGTCATGTTTATGAATAGATGGAGGTGATAAAAATTTGGTCAAACAGGCATCAGATGCAGTTCGAAATCCCTCTAATTGCATGGATTTTATTCTAGAAGATGCGGACGTTAACAAAGAAGCAATTCCTGAGTAGTAAATACTTCCTTTGATGCTAAGATGTTGTAAATTGAGTAGATTTATTGGATGGGGGGTGGTATCATTCTCTCTCTTTAGTTCCTGATGTGGCAAAATGCGAACATGATATAATTGCAGTGTTATGAGCTGAGGGGTTGATGGATACTTCCGAAAGAGTGATAAAAATTTATCTTCTACGAGATTTAATTTGTGAAGAGTCAAGTGACGTAAGTTTTGAAAACGCTTTAATAGACTGCTAATTTGTTGCAAAGATGTCAGAGAAGATATTTGTTGCAGTGACATTGTAGTTCTAGCTGGTAATCTGGTGGAAGAAGGAGATCCGATATGAGTTTTGTAAAATTCATTATATCCAGGTGAGAATGTTATGGATGAGCCATTTGCAGATTTGTTCATAAAGTTGAACCCTTGATTGGAAAGTGAAAGTTCAAGAGCATCTTGGCTGTCAGGAAGAAATAAGGAATGTGAAGATGATACCATTTTGCGTAAATACGTGGAAGTGAGGGACAACTGAAGCATGCAATGAAGATTCAAGTAGGATAGCACCTGATACAAGATATAGCGACAAAAAAGAAGTATAGAGTCATGAAATTAGCGCTCGTAGTTTCAAGTTGATGATATCATTAGAACATCCAAACATCTGAATACCGCGACGTACCATTTGTGATGGATCTTCTGGGAGAAAAAGAAGCAAAGAAAAGGATGGCTTACTATTCTTATTCAAAAAATCATCCTCTTGCATGTTTATATGAATCTTTTTTTCTATTGTTTCTGTCTCTAACATTGTGAGTTGAGTTGAGTTGAGTTGAGTTGAGTTGAGTTGAGTTGAGTTGAGTTGATAGAAAAGAACGAGGAGCTTGTTTTTGATCTCACTCATTCATGATACGGTAAGCAGAAACATTCCTCATATTTTTATAGATTTGTGTACACGGTACGGTACGGTGCTATACGTACGTGATTTTCTAGAGGCATCAAATCCTTCTGTATAATCAGCTTAATTCCATTCTTCACACAGAATTCTGTAGAAATTTACATATAGTACAAGAATTCCTGCATGTTGTTTGATTAGTATCTTCGACGACGAAGAGAAAGATTCAAAGCGTGGCAACTGAAATAAAGTTAGCATAGAATATAGTGCTTCATAATATACTGTAGCATACCGTATAGTATGCCACGATCATGAATGACTTTTAGGCAAAACTTAACACACAAGTGATCTAGTCCTCCGTCAACACTAGAACTAGAGAATTTGATCACACTGCTGAACACTATACTCTTACCTTCTTCCGTTGATGATTCAATTACATTCAGAGATTCTGGATTTGTCGGAATAATGTCAAAAATAAAAGATTCCAACCTCAAAAGAGAACAACCTAACGACAAAACTAGAAAGCAATCAGATGTAGAAGGCAAAAAGAATAAAAACAAGCTCAGCAACACCGAAAAAGTCAAACAAACGAATGTTGACAAGAATATGCAGAACGATTTACAGATGCAGGTCAGCGATAGGGGTACTAAAGATAAAAAGAAGAAGAAGGTCCAATTTCCTGCCTACAAGGCAGAAAAGAACACTTTCGTTGAAAAGACCAACGGGCTTGTTCAAGAAACCACAACAGATGAAATAGGTACAAAACAGGAAGTTGATCCTTTTAACAATAAAGATCCATTCATGGACAAGAAAAAAAAACGGAAAAAAAAGAAGCAGATCGATAGTGAAGGTCGATCTCAAACCAAACCCATAAGTGATGCTGTCACCGAACAACACATCAGCAACGATTCCAAAGCATTATCCTTGTTACAACCTCATGATCAAGATCAAATTGTAGGAAATCAAAACGATATAAAATATATTAAGAATTTTGACAAAATTGGAAAAGAAGTGAATGAACTCACCAAAGGGAAAGGCAAAGTCATTGAGAAATTTACCAAATATCATCCAACTATTCCGAAAGAGATCCTATCTACAGATCTTGAGATCGAACAAATATCTACTATACAGAGACTTCAAGATTCTTTAGTTGCTAGTAAAGTTCATATCGATGAAGAGAATATAGAGGAAATTGAACTATCTCAAGCTACGCTTCCAAGTATTTCAGATCATGAAGTTGAAATCATAGATGTCAAAGACAAAATTGTAGATGAGGAGAATAAGATTGTCTTGGATTCGTTTCCAAAATATGAAAAGAAGGAAGCTGATACAGAAGAAAACGAACTTTCTTATGGTAGAAAGAAAGATGCTCTTTCAGAGAATATTGAGGAGATCAAAATATTTCGAGCTGCGCTTCAAAATAACCTTGGTCATGAAGTTGAAAATATAAAAGTAGAAGACAAAATTATTGATGAGGAGAATAAGATCATCTCAGATGCGTTTCCAAAATATGAAAAAATGGAAGTTGATACAGAAGAAAATCAATTCAGTGATGAAAAAGTTTTGAATCCCTTGCAGTTGCAACTGCTTTCCTCTTTCAAACAAAGAGATCCATCTCACTATCCTCATAGTTCTACCATTGCTATCATACTACTCCTTCATTTGATATATTTTCTGCAGAGGAAAAGGCGTACAACTAAATCCCAAATTCAACTTTCCCACCATGTTGTCATTACGCAACGTAAATATCACTTGGCATTCTGGTCATGCATATCTCATGTCCCAACACACGCGAGAGCTTACAGTGAAAGTAACATAGAAGACATCAATAACAGAGGTCTACCCTTGCAATCATCATTGTCTACACCTTCATCCAGAAATCTTTTTTCATTTTATTCTCGATCACGAATAATGTTCACGGCAATATTGACTCACATGATTAGGAAAATCCGTGTTGCATTCCCCTGGATCCATACATTTTCTGCATTTCCTCAACTTGTATACATCACTCATCTTTTATGGCAAATACGTTCTTTTGAAGAGATATTGTATCGAAATAATATGAATTATGTAAGATTGATTATCGCGGTAATGATGCTGATAATCATGATGAAACTTCTGATGTTGCGTGGATTTGAAAGTGTTCTTGCTCGTACCATTGGACCACGATCCTACCCAGTAACATTCATAGACAATCACAAGGATCATGTACATAACAAGATGAAAGACGTTAACCATCATTGCGGATCCTCATCTTTCACTCCAATTATTACAACGCTACTTGTTATCTATTCAAATCTTCTTCCGCATGTACCCATCCAGATATTTCCTTTTATTCCCTTCATTCAGCTCCCAGCAGGAAACCTTGGATTTCTAATTTGTATTGTTATTCTATCTACGGGATGCTCATTTCAGTTTTCGGCAACAGCAGGCGCTCTAGCTCGTAATGAAGCTCAATTTTCAAATGTTTTGTTAGGAGTTGTACTAGGAATATTTTTTTCTTGGACGTTTGATTTCATGCTTCGTAGTGGATCATATTGGATCGATTCTACTTTCTTTCTCAATATATTAATGTGCGCTATGTCCATTTGGGTTCAACAGAATTTAGGCGCTGTTGAGCCGCAAGGACCCCAGCGCTATGGATACAAAATACCATGTATAGATTATGTGGGGTGGGATGATGATGGAATCATACTCGAAAAAAAAGAATGCGAATCAATGTGGAAAGAAGGAATGAGAGAATTAGGAGAAGAGAATCATTTCTCCATTTACTCAAGAGACACCATTGATTTAGAAGATGGAAGCCAAAGTGATTTTTTTACTGGCAATCGTTCCAGTTCAATCCTAGAAGATAACTTCGGGGAAGAGGGTAGCTGGATTGATTGGGATGACGGTGGAGGTAATAATAGTGATGGTTTTGGTGATGCATCCATGAACCAAGAATTAGAAACCAATCGATCAATTAATGATATTTCGAGGAGACTAGGTCATACTTCCTCTAGATAAAAGTATTTTTGAAACACCTAAAAACAAAGTGTAAACATTGCCCCGCTTTAATAATCATTCTTAAAAAGAACAAAAATTCAATTTTTAACTTACTATTAAATTTTATTTATAATCCTATATAGTAAACTTAATCTTATCTTATTGTTGAATTATTCCCTAATTTCTCATGAGAAGAGCATACAACATTTTCTAATACTTCAAGTGACTTGTTTTCTGAAGATTTTTGTTGTATTTGGTGACACGCCCTAGTTTTTGTTTGTTTTATTTTGTGTAAGACTTGAGACCTTTGTATCACAAATTTTGCCTGTAAAAGTGTGTTTTTTGTATTTTTAGCTGCACTTTTTGTTTTTCCTGCCATAACAGTAAACAACTTAAAATAGGGTGTATCTGGTGGTAGATGACATGTTGATAAATCCAGATTTGTTTTACTTTCCGTAAATGTAATATCTGATGGAGTGAAAGGAACAGCTGGACGCAAACGACACGATCGCTCAAGGTGAAAGTCACCAAGTTGTGGTTGCAGTGCACATGTACAGAATGGTTCGCATCGCGCATGTTGCCAGCTCCATCTACATTGACTGTCAGTTGCTGGAATCTGTGCAAACAAGTTTTGATAACACCAAAAAGTTATGTATTCCTGTCATTTAGACTCATCTTGTATAACTTAATCAAATACAAACTGAAAAGATGAAACGTACCACATGATGAGACAATACATCCTTCACAGAATCTCCGAATACGTCTAAAAGAGTTCGTTCATCTTCTAAGTCATATTGGTACTGTCGATTCTGTTGGGATTCCTCTTCTTCTATGCCTTGTCTAAGAGAGGCACAAATACGAGGGCTGAGCATTTGTTGAAGAAAAAAAAAGTTGATGAAATAACGTGAAGCGAAAAGTCCCATTTTTTGAAAGCTAAATTCGATATCGTTTATAATTTGCTTGATTACTGATTGATTGCGTCCTTCGAAAGACTGTTGTCAGTAGGGATAAGAAAGAGATTAGGCAAATGAAAATATTTTTTTTGATAATAAATAAATACTCAGAGTTGAATGATTCATTGTCTTCCGCGTGTCTAATAGGTCTCATAACCAAAAGTAAAAAAGTTGTAAAACTTAGAATTTAGGATATATTTTATCGTCTAATTTTGTTAAACTAAAATTGCTTTACATTCCAAACATTCGGGTGAGTGAGTTACCATTCAACATTTCCATCAAAATTGTTCCAGCAACACCAACCATTGCAACCCTACCATTTAATTTTTCGACGTCCACAGCTTCTTCTTTGAGAGAAGCTTCAGAGGTAATCCCCATTCTTTCATTGATATCCATATCTTCGATTGATCCCACATTGTTCGATATACACGCCTCTGTCACAGTTTGAACAGGTTCTTCCAAAGCTTCAACTACCATATCAGCCATATCCCGGATAAAGGTAGGGTCTGTATTCAATGCTGGGCATCTCTTCCAGTTTATAATCCCATTTTCTTCAGCCAGCTCTCTATATTCCATATCAATTTCTTCCAGTGTTTCAATATGTTCTGATACAAAACTGATGGGAACAACAACTAAATTTTTCACTCCATCAGCTCCAAGTTGAGGTAAGACATCGTCCGTGTATGGTCGAAGCCATTCAATTGGTCCTACACGAGATTGATACGAAAGATGAACAAACACCTTTTCATCTGAGTTGGGTAAAACCGCTGTAATTCTAGCAACACAATCTTTAATTTGTTCTTGGTAGGGATCTCCAGCTAAAGAAAGACAAATATTCGAAATATACATATTTGTGGTAAATGAAAATGAAGTAAATACTATAAGCATAGGACCATAATTACTTACCATCAATATAAGACTTTGGAACTCCATGAGCTGAAAATAAAATATGCCTTTCTCCATTTCCCACTTTAAGTTCTTCCTCTGTATATGCATCAAGCTCTTTCTTAATCAAGTCGGCCATGCTTTGGACATATCCTGGTCTATCGTACCAACTAGGCACAACTGTATGTGTCATCCCATTGTACATGTCACCTCGTTTGGCAAACTCCTCCTGCAACACCCTCAACGAACTACCAGAAGTCGAGATACTAAATTGCGGGTAAAGTGGCAATATGACGAGTGCATCTATTCCATCGTCTTGAATTTGCTGTAAGGCTTCTTCTGTAAATGGCTTCCAATATCTCATACCTATGTAACACTTGGCGTCTATTCCATATCTTTCACGGAGAGAGTCTAAAAGAAGAGATGCCTGTTCGTTTGAGTATTTCAATATAGGTGAACCCCCACCTATAGAATTGTAAGCTTCTATTGATTTTGGTGCACGCCGTTTCGAGATTCCCAATGCTATAACAGACTGAAGAGGGGCTAATGGTCCAGGTAGCCGGATGATGTCGGGGTCGGCAAAGAGATTGTATAAAAAGCCTGTTTGAATTTTAATTTAACAGCGGAAAATAACCTTATGAGCATCATGTAAGTAATTTGTAAATGCATTTACCTCATCATAATTGTACCCACCTTCTACATCTTCACTTTTTTCAGGCCCCCCAAGGTTTAGTAGCAAAATCCCCACTTTGGGGTCTGTACCTGTCACATCGATTGTGTTGGAAACTTCGGCAGAAGACTGAGCATCAAAAGCATTTGTGGATGGACTCAAGGCTATATCAGCTGCTAATGGATTTTGCTTTTTGTGATATCCAACTGGTTTTGAGACAAAGGTAAACCCGGTCGAACGTGTTGATAAGTGAGTTGGTGAAAATCCTTGAGAAATCCATGCGGAGGATGTCAGAATCAGCAATGCTAAACGAACATTTTGAAAAATCATCCTATTCCAATAATTATTTTGTTTTTGCTTCAAAAGAATTCTTGGTGGAAGTCATGAAGTTTCAGCAACCTGATTTTTGTTATCCACAATCAATCAACTTGAACCGATTTATTTGAGCTGGCAGGAAAGAGATCCCCCTCCAGCAGCAATATATAATCAAATATTCACTAAAAAGGTTTCAACGGCAATTAAGTAGTTGTAACAACATTTCTTATGGTGTAGCGTTCAATACGTGCGTATGTGGAATATTCTCGAAACACAATAAAACGTTTTTAGGAATTTATTTTGATTTTATTAATTTTATGCTACTTTTTCTTTGATATTCAGTGTGACTTTTAATTTTTATTTACTTTTCACAGCATCTCTCACAAAGATTTATATTTTGTTGAAAGATTCTTAGAAACTGGAGGTACAATCTTATTCACATTATTTGATCTTGATTGTAACAAGGCTTGATATTCCTGCACACCATTCAAACTCATAAAAGCTTCTTTCTGGACACCAATTATTTCAAAAGTTGGATTTTTGTAAGGACGACTTTTTTTGTATGCCCAATGTGTATTAAGTTGGCTTGCTATATTGGAAACAAACTTATCAGTCATTTCCAAGCCTACTCTCTCATATAAGCCACTTATTGCAGCAATAGGATCATTCTTAAACTCGTCAAATGTAATGATGGTGTTAGATGTGTGAATTTTAGCCTGCTTTTCCATCATATCTGCCACTATGATTTGCATAGCATCACCCCAACTTTGAATATTAGATGGAGAATATTGTTGAAGCGTATTTGCATTATTTGTATCTTTTGTAAGTAATCTCAATCCAGTCGAGTTGTAAACTACACAGTCTGTTAGACCAGCAAAAGATTGAAGGACAGTTTCAGGATTTCTCACAATTCCAATAAATATAGCATCTTGATATAAATCATGTATTCCATCTGAGCTCAAATGTGAACGAAGTAGGAGTCTTTTCTGTTTGCATTTGACGTTATCACGAGCAACCGAAAATAAGCGTTTTTGACAGACCAGTTGATGAAATTTCATGATTCGATCTTTTTCACTGACTTTCTGTACGGCATAGTTATAGTCTTCCCACCAATATTTCAATACGGGGAAGCTTCTTACCGAACCGATGCCTGCCCATGACCATTCACCTAATAGCACATCATCCGCTTCGACAGAAAAAAAAGATACAGGATGGCGTTGTTCTACTTCTTTCGTAATACCCGATATTCTTTTCAAAAGACTTTCTATTCGTTTCAACACATGAGGAAATTTCTTATTAAGATACTCGAGAGGAATGGTAACACACAAAAATGGCAGAACAGTATCACACGTTCGAAGAGAGATAAGGTTTTCATCTAATGCGAGAGATAGATGAAATGAGGTAGTTCCAGCGCGAGGAACACTCATAATAATCAGTGGTTTTTCTATCTTTGTTTTTCGATACAATGTCCCGAATAAAATTTCATCTATCATCCACAAGTAAGCGGCAAGAGGTAGTATTATGATGTGATGGATGGTGAGATGTACAAAAATGAAGATTTTTATTTTGCTCCTTGGGGACGACAAGCTGTGTGCTAATCTAGCTCGTGTAGATTGAGTACGCGGTTTGAGAAAAGATGCAGAAGTGAGTGTAAGAAGTAGCCATCCTATCGTGACCCAAGCGATGAAAACGTTTCTTATCAGGATAAAAGTGTCAATCATGTTGTTTTAATATTGTTTTTTGATGTTGAAAGATTTTTGTGACAGCAGAAGACTTTGTTAATAATATCAACCCTAAATATAAAATCAAAGAAAAAGGATGATCGAATTGTACTTAAGAACTGCTTAAGTCCACAATGATATAGCGAGTTCGGATTATCTCAACAGCACCCCTTCTCAATATGCTGTACGATCGCTACGGTATAATCTACACGTATCCGCTTAAGGCACCATAGAATATTCTTAACTGCTGTTACTTAACATTGTTATTATTATTCTCATTATGACACAAAATTATTAAAATTTTAAACATGAAGGGAAAACAAAACAATTATCATGCCATCAAAGTGGAAGAGCACGACTTAGAACATCTGAACCACAAAGAAGAAGAAGAAGAAGAAGAAGAACCTAAAGTTTCAACCTTGGAACTTTTTTCAGACCTTGTCATTGTTGTTTCGATTCATGTCGTTGCAGAACCTTTGGAAGAGGAAGATTTCACTCAGTATGGAATGTACTTTGCACGAGTTTTCTATTTGTGGCTATCCTGGCATACTATTACTCTATTCATGAACGCAGCAGTAAAAATGAAGTCCAACAACTGCCCTGTGTATAATTTTGTCATTTTTATATGGATGGCCTGTATCCTCCACATGTCTCAGAGTTTTTCAGTGGACGATGACAGAACAGCTTTAAAGTGGTACCTTATCCTAAGAGTGTATTCTATCTTTCAATATGCACGAGCAGTGTATTTCCCATATAAAGCCATTGAACTCCCTGATGGAACTCGGGCTTTATCTGTGGAGGAAGGTACTATCGATGAAATGCAAAAATTCGTCCACGTCATGATGTTTACAGTCTCATTTTGTGAGTTTGTTCCACTTTTTCTCGCCTACCACTGGGGCTCAGATGGGCAGCTGTATTATCCTATGGTCCGTATCTCTATATGTATGATTATCCTTAGTATGATTGCGAGTGCAACCTTTGGCAATAGAGGGAAAATTATGGTAAATACATTCGATACTGACCATCTTCAAGAACGATATGAACTAATCACGCTCATTTTTACTGGAGAGCTCTGCTTTGCTGCCGGTAAGCCAGGAAATATAGTTGGCACATATGCTGTCATGTGCATGGCCTTTTGCTGTTATCTACTTACGTTCAAAGCTCATCCTCCAAGAGGCCACGTAAAGTTTTGGGCACGAAGTACTTTGCACTCTGTTGTGGGTTTATTCCTTTATGCAGGTGTCTTTTGTGCGATCCCTGCAATGGGATCAGCATTTGCACGAATTATTGACAACAAAGATGCAGCTGGAGAAGGTATGGAAAATACAAATACAGAAACAAATGCAGAATGGAACGAAGAAGAAATTATAATGGGCATTTCAGCAGGAGATCTGCTTTGCTATTCTGCAGGAACATTTATGACTTTTTCTGCTATGCTCAACGTAATCAATGTTGACCCCAAAGGACATATGCAACCTAAAATATGTTCTTATCACCGCGGGCTTATTCGAATATTCTTTGGTTTTCTAATGTGGGCTTCTGTATTCTTAATTCCGGAAGAGGCCAGGTTTCACGATGCACCTTTGACAGCTATCCTCATTCCGGTATTTGCATTTTTATCAACAGCTATTGAAATTTGGGCTGTTGGTAGCTTGAAGATTGCTCTTTGAGAGGCGTAGAATTTGGATTCATATGGTGTTTGAATGAAATTAATCAATAAGAAGAATGCTGAGTGAAGGTTATATTAAGAAATAATAAATCGTAAATTATATCACAGATAGTAGTATCATGATGAGCTTTACCAGCATGCCAACAGTACCAGGAGAATATAATGAAGCAATGTAGGATTTTCAAGCTGCTCTTTATATTAAGATAAAAGGAATCAATCTTTTAGTATCCTCTTATTGCAGATACAATTGGTAAGGTAGCCAACATTCGAAAGGGTAATGACAAGAAAGGAATGAATTCCCGTGTTGAAAGTCTTGATATATAAAGATTTCATGCTATAATGCATTTATCATAATCTTGGTATTGTACTCATGAATAGGGGTGATAAAATTGGATCTTTCAAGAACTTTTTAATTATAATTAGAATTAGAATATTTTTTTAGGTTCAGCCAGTCCTGCAATAGCAAATAAACAGCAGAAAATGGCTGAATTCTATTTACAAACTATTTTTTTGAAAGAAACCCATCTATGGTTATTAAAATAACTCTCTAGTATCGACAACGAAAAGTTTAGGATTATCATGAAAGATCACTTGGTGTTTTATGGAAATATGCAAAAGATTTCATTATCCGGATACTTGTATATCTATGAATGGTATTGGTGCAGCGCTCAAGAAACAATGAGATTTAGAGGAGTTAATGGAATGTTTTCCTTAGACTTTGGAAGAGATACGAAATGTTGGGCTTTCCGCTGAATCTTATCATGTTTTTTGAACGATCCCAAACAATGCGGATTTCAAAACATGAGAGGAAACACTAACTCATTATCTTATGTTACTTATAAATCTAAACATACAAAACATGGTTCAGAAACTAGAATCAAGCTTATCGAAGGTCTATATTGGTCTTAATACAAATGTCATTTAATTAATTTAAAACACACAAGATTATTCCATGCACAAAATTTAAAAATTCTGATCGAATACAAGGATATTTGCATTCAATCAAAAACTTATTCTCCACTCGTTGCTTTTTTCCAGGCGGCCAACACCAATGAGATAATTTCATCCACTCCTTCTCCCAAATTTTCTCTCGCCTGCGCAAACACAGTGGGTCCATCTCCTCTCATCCTTGCAGCATCCCTCTTCATGACCTCTAAACTAGCTCCCACAGCCTCTGCTAAATCAGTCTTTTGCAAACAAAGAAGAAAACGACAAATTTGAGGTTGCTAAAGAAAAATAAATAAAACTAACAATCAATTTCAACAAGAAGACAACGCATACCTTATTGATAATCAAAACATCACTTTGGGTGACACCAGGGCCACCTTTTCGGGGAACCTTATCTCCACCCGCAACATCAATAACATAAAGGGTCAAATCAGCAAGCTCAGGCGAGAAATTGGCCGCAAGATTATCTCCTCCAGACTCAAGGAGAATAATGTCAAGTGGTGTGAAAGAGGCGGTAAGAACTTCGCAGGCATTAAGATTTGCGGAAATATCTTCTCGAATAGCAGCATGTGGGCAACCTCCAGTTTCGACTGAAATGGTATGAATCAATATAGAATGATAAGAAAATTGAGACATCAATAAACAATTATGCCAAAGACTCACCGGCCATAATGCGCTCCTTGGGTAAGGCTTCATTCCTCGTTAGAAATTCTCCATCTTCTCTGGTGAAAATATCATTTGTAACTGCTCCAACAGACATTGAATCACGAAGTTTACGACATAAAGCCAGCATGAGAGCTGTTTTCCCTGATCCTACAGGTCCTCCAAGACCGACAGTAAATGCTCTCTCAGTATAGTCACGTTCTGTTGTATTCTGAGATCCTGTGGGACGTTCCGAAAAATGTCCAGGATGGTCCTATATATCGATTTATTTTCCATTCATGAGCTTCGAAATGTTTTTGTATTTGAAAATTACAAAATATTTTGTCTCTTACCATATGTTCATGACTGTGTCCATGATCTGTACCAAAATAGTTGTATAAAGAATGACATGTATTAGAAATTGAACGTGATGTGCAAAATCAACAAAAGATCAATAACATTAAATACGACAGTAAAAATTGGGCAGTATACATGTTTGCTGTGTTTGCACAAAAAAGTTAGTACAAGCTATGAATGATTTGTTTGTTACTTTATGAAAGTGCAAATGTAGCTATAATTGAAACAACCCTGAATCGTTGTTCATAGAAGATATATATTGTTTGATTTCTTTACTCACCATGAGCATGGTCAGATTTAGTGGCTTTTTCGGCCTCTTTCTTTGATGATTCTGTTGCCGAAACGTTGGATTCCATAGTCCAAGATCCTCCAAAAGGTGCATCAGTAGCATTGAGATTTTTCGCCAATGCCTTTTTCTTCCATTCAGGGACTGGTGTATCATCTACATCACCTGTTGAAAGTACTCGTTTGGTTGGTCCGCAATCGTCACAATCCTCTCCATGAACATGACTGTGCGCGTGATCATGTTCATCATGTTTATGATCATGTTCTTTATGATCATGTTCCTTGTGATCATGATCGTGTCCACACCCATGGTCTTTGTGGTCATGTTCTTTATGATCATGCCCTTTATGGTCATGTTCCTTATGGTCATGTTCCTTGTGGTCATGTTCCTTGTGATCATGTCCTTTATGGTCATGTTCTTTATGGTCATGCCCTTTATGGTCATGTTCTTTATGATCATGCCCTTTATGTTCATGTCCCTTGTGGTCATGTTCCTTATGGTCATGTTCCTTGTGGTCATGTCCTTTATGGTCATCTTCATGTTTGCAGCAACCGGAGGAGCAATCATTATCTTTCTTCTTATGCTCGTGCTTGTGATCGTGATCGCCTGCCATTTTGGATACTACTTGATTTTCAGTGATTTTATTAGTCAGGAGATTTTCTTATTCGCTATAGACAACCAAAATCAATTCTTGGGGAATCTCTGCTTTGTGTGCTGGAAACTTCGATGAACTGCGAAGGTTTTCCAAAGATACAAATCATGAAGGCTTTTTAAAAGGCTTATTGGAAAAGGTTTTGAGCCTAATTTTGTTTTCATTATCTGATGTAAACATGACGTAATAAGGTACTAAAAATATTATATGGATCGAACACGAATTAATTTTAAAATTCTTCGTTGTCAGAAAATTACCTCCAGAATTGATTCACTGCTGTGCGAAAGCATCTCTTGAAAGCAATCTATTGAATCATTATGATATCATTGAGATCAATTCAAGCCTTTCAAGAGATACGTAGGGTCTCCTATACCAATGGCACTCCTTGGAGTAGAATTTCATATCAAAAACACTTTTATTTCACTAACACAGATGCCATGAAAAGAGATGATCCCTATGCAACCTTAGGATTGACATGGGGAGCAACAGTATCTGATATTAAAGATGCCTACAAAAGTTTAGCCAGAAAACTTCATCCAGATATCAACAAAGATGACTCACCACAAAAAGCAATGGAAAAATTTCAACGGGTTCAATTAGCCTATCAAAAATTGATGAATGAAAAAGGAGGTAAAATTCATAGAGATGACTTAGCAGAAGAATGGGCATTTCAAACATGGAGAAATGGAGATATAATCGCACAACGAAGAACTGATGTGGCTGGAGTGGTACGAAAACGTCCAGTGAAGCCTGCAGATTCAGAGCAGAAACAATGGGGAGTTGCATCATTGGGGCATCCAAATGGTAGAGGTAATCAATATATCAGATCTGAATACATTGGAGCTGGGAATAACACCACAGTCGGGAGAAAAAATGGGACAGTTGGGTCAGGTCGAAGTAAATGGGTACAACCGAAAGAATTTAAGCCTTGGGATCCAAAATCATCGAACTTTAAAAAGTTTACTGGCGATGAAGATGAAGGCCAAGAAAAATAATGTCAGTATATAAATGTAGTTATGCGCAGACTATAACGAATTGACAAGCCAGATTAAAGTCAGCCTTAGAGATGAAACTTCGGATCATCAGGTTGCTTACTGAGAGTTTTTTTTGAATGTGTCCAAATGGAGGGATGAATTCATGAATGATGAAAACAAAGAGCATCTTTTGTATTTTCAAAGTTCACTATGCTATGAATCATTTTAATTCAAGATACCTTCCTGCATAATTCACAACGGGAAATAAAATGATGAGGTCGTGGTGTAACGAAGACGAACAATCCAGATTTGAAATCGAATGATCTAGTGAAAAGGCAGATATTTGACTATTTCTTGATGCTGAAGATGGGTGTTTTCCAATGAGATTTTCTGAAATGTGAATGAAAAATAATTATTTGAACGAGAATTATCATTCAGCTGAACAAAGACAGAATTTATCAATACAGCATGCTTTTGATGATTGTCGTGAGCGTCTTTTTGGTCCTGAAGAATCTCAAAAAATGGATTCTAATCATGCATGAATGGTGTACAGTACAGGGTACAAACAGATTTTGTAGTTACACAAATATTGATGACGTCAGCTCAACATCTGAATTCGAAACAGCAGAAGTCATTCCATAGTAGAATGAAATTAATACCACGTAAAACTTATTCATAGGATATGCCCAATATGAGCTACATATCATTCCTTAGGTAAAAATTATATACATGAATTCAAGTAGTCGTGTACAAATATAGGATGAGAGGTAATTCGTGCATACCTATATTGTTATTATTGAAGCTTTTGTTTTTGAATTTTGTTGAGCATTCCATTGGAAATTATTTTAGCTCGTGCATGAGTGCATGACTATAAAAGGATCGAATAGCAAATGTTGCGTTCTCCAGCGGGAGCTTCCCTTGAAAACAAAAAATCTGTTCCTCTCCAATTATTCAATATTCCAGTGACGGAAGATAGAGCGAAAGATACTATGTCAGGTTGTTCGCCAACAGAGCGCCTAAATATGAGCAAGGAGGAAAATGATAATTCGCTCACACATCTATATGTTCTTCCTGTGCTACTTCTGGAGTTCCTCGCATTAGCTTTAACACGAGCAGTTCTCCCAGCCGTGCTTTTGCATTCGTTCAAAGATAATGTTTATTTTATTATGGGCTGTGTTGAATTCGTTCGTGGTTTATTGGCCTTTATAATGTGCCCTCTGTTCGGTAAAATCAGTGACGTCGTCGGAAGACGCAGCTGTCTATTTATTACCGTTCTTGGAACATGTGCACCAGTTTGTTCATTGGCTATCATGCCAATTAGAGATGCTGTAAATAATTACGATTCATCAAGTAACGTTTTTGAAGACTCGATGGCACAGGACAGTTTGAATACAGCCTCACAAAATGCGACGCTTTCTATGTCTGTTACAAGCGGCAATGAAGACTGGATGGCTCTTGACCCATCTGTTACTCACCACTCTATTGATAGGATATGGATTTTTGTGACCTTGTTGGCCATTAGTGGAATGTTCTCATCTACTTTTCCACTCACATTCGCCTATATATCCGATACTGTTACTAAAAGAGAAGATAGAGTAGCTGCATACGGACTTGCGTTGGCTACTTTTGGACTAAGTTTCACTATAGGACCCATGGCAGGTGGATATTTGGCAAGGGTGGATAAATCAGACGAAGGAGCTCATTCACATTTGCAGCATTCAGCAGATGATTCAGACAGTGAAGATCTAATTCCCATGGCAGATCCTATTGGTCAGCAACGTGTATTTCTGTGTGCTCTTTTCCTAACTATAGTAGACCTCTTGTACATTTACTTTATCCTTCCAGAGAGCCGCAATCTTGACTCCAATAGAAATGAAAATTCGGATAGATCTACTCTCGATGATGATGATCAATCCTTTACGTCCAGTGCCACCAACATATCTTCTAGAATCAAAAACTTCAAAAATGACATCATGCCACAGTCTTGGTCCCCTCTTGACGCCCTTAAGGTTTTCTCTGGTGATCCTGTGTTGGTAAGTTCAAAGTTCATGATAACACACTTTATTTCTATGCACAAAACCAAAACCAAACCAAAACAAAACAAAACAATAACTAACATAAAAACAACGACCCAAAACTGGACTTCACTTTATTTGTGTTCCTTTCGTATCTTTGTCATCTCAGGCGGAGATAGGAAAAATTGCATTTCTTTATTACACATCACTTTGGGCAGTTGTGTCGACTCTTATGCTTTATGCTGCTAAACGTTTTCACCTAAGTCCAGAAAGACTAGGAGAATTAATGTCTGTAAGTTATTTCTTGAATTTAAGTGGAATATACTTTGTTTGATATCAATGTTTTCACAAATTATGCTCACAAAAATGTTTATATAGGCACTTGGACTCTCAACAATGTTCGCAGAGGCTGTATTAGTCCGTATTGTTGTTCCGGCTCTAGGAGAAAAGAAAGGTATGATTCAACTCATGTTTATTTGATACTCTTTCCGAACTTTTTACCAAGTTGCTAATTTTGTTCTTTCCTCTATAGCCATGCGACTGGGATTAATGGCATTCACTTTACAGTGTACACTTTTAGGTGTAGCAAATCGTTCTTATCAGTTGTTTGTTTGTGTTGCTATTTCTACATTCGCAAACTTAGTTTATCCCTCACTATCCTCTCTTGTGAGTAGCTCTGTTGCTCCTGAATCGGTTGGAGAGGCACTTGGAGCGATCAATGGTATCAAAGCTTTAACAGAGGGTATCGGACCTTTATTCTTTGGAACCCTAATGACCGTAAGTGAAGGGTCAGCATTGCCTGGTTGGCCTTACTTAATTGCTGCTGTATTTTCGTTGATGGCATATAGACAATCAAATTATTTGCCAGATGAAGACGATGAAGATTATTTGAGTGAAAAATACAATTGGAGCGCGAATACAGAAAGAATAAAGAGAAAATATGATCAAGTTGGACAGGCCTTGGATAAACGAAGTCTCAATATTTTGGATTGGTTCCAGGGTGCTTCTAAGAGTCGGGGTGATGAGGCTAGGTCAATCATGATGAACGAAATGAATCAAGGTGAAAACAGGGATGATGAACTGTGTGGTCTCTTGAGCGAAATCGATGAAGACCCAACTGATTCAAGTACTAACTGAGAAAGTAACCTTGATCGTCAAGTTACTATGGTTTTGCTTTCTGTACAAATTGACGAACTAAGAACTTCCATTCGTTTGCATTTATTTTTCTTCTAATTGTTAGCAATTATTGTAAAATGCATTCATTTTCGTTTGCAAATAAAATATATCGCCATTATGAAAAAGCAAGTTTAGGGATAAGTTAAAATTATTCTTTAATACTCATTTTTACGCCAACGTTTTTTCCCAGTAGACAATCTTGTAAACCAAGATAATAAAACCAAACCAAATACTGTCAGAAAGTAAAAGTTCGATTCAAGATAAAAAGTTTTGAAAGTGTTGTTATCAACAATTGGAATTTTGGCATCAGGTGTAGCGCTTTTTGTGTTTGTCAAATTATAGTAACACTCTGACGCTTCTGGAAATCGTTTTAAGGACAGTTGAGCTCTGTTGCTCAAAACGTCCACCGCAGATAATTTTGAATCCAACGAGACGAGATGAGATGAATTAGGTTCTTGAAATAGACTGGACATGGGTGCTTTCGGTATATCCTTGGAGAAAATAATTGGTGTAGATTCAAATATTCCTTTTCTATTAAAGTGAAAATCATCCCCTTCACCTTCGACAATAATGGGATGTATGTATGCCATATCCAATACTCCAGTACCTACGTCAAGAGCAAAATGAATTCCAGAACCAGGTGGTGTAGGCATGTGCTCCCCACTACTATCTTGATAGAATGGAGGTGGCAATTTCCAACGGAGCCCAAAAGCTGTAGCAACACTATTCAAGTCGGTATCGTGGCCAACTAAAATAGTAACTTTTGCATCGTAAGTATCACAATTATCGTTTTCACATTTAGCACTGGAATTTTCCAATCCTCTGACTACAGAGTCTGCTAAAATAGCTCCCTTTAGGGCAGCCTTAGCGTTGTCCACATTTTTAACACTTCTGGCATAATGAACCCACGAGAGTACTTGATATACTTCTTCAACAGTTGCATCTGGCAAAAAAGGAGGTTTGATGCCTCCTGCACGAGAATAAAACATCATTTGTCCCATCAGTACTAATATATTCAACGCTCCTTGAAATGTTTCACTATGGTACAGATGAAGATTGTTAATGGATTCATCAGGAAAGTTAGTATAAGAGTCAAGTTTTCCTGCTGGTCCCGGTCCTCCGAGCTTTTCTATCAATGCTAACATTTGGTCTAATTGAGGCTCTGGTTTTGGAACTCTTTCTAACCGTTGCTTAACATCCTCAGCCTTCTTTTTCGAAGAAAATTGAGGTAAGCATTTTGGTTGATCTATTTTTTCTGACTTTTCGGGATCAAACTTATGCTTCACTGCCTCAAATGGTTTGAATAACAGCGGATCATATCGTAAATTAAGCAGACCTGTTGGTTCCACAAATTCTTTCAATTCGGTTACAGCTTCGGAGATGCCCATCGAAAGAGCCAATGCTGTATCTACGTCGCGATATGCCGTGTCCGATATCACTTCAAATTTAACTTTCCATTTTTTTCCATCCATTCCCTCTTTGATTTCGTCTGAAAATAGGATGCTTCTCATTAGATCTGCTCCAGACTTCTTGATGATTTTTATTCCTTCTTGGGTGCACCAGTCATCAGGAACATTCCAGTTCGGCATCGGACTTGCTGTAAAATCTTTGATGTGAAATCTTGTCGATTTATCCGAGTTTTGAAGATACAATTGCACTTTTGACTTTGTTGATCTCACACAATGACGAAGGATTATGACATGGTTTTTTTGAGGACTTTGATCGAATCGTTTCATGATTCAAATTGATATATGGATAATGAAAAGGTAATGGATTGCGTTTGAAAGCATTTCTTCAGGAACGAAATTAATGACTTAACTAAGGAAATGTCACCAAAAACATTGCAGAATTTGAATCTCTCTAGTGGCTGAGTTTATCAAATTTCTCGCATCATGAGCCAAAAATTTGATTTAAATGGACAAACTTACGGTAGCAGCAGTTTGGATTTGTGAAGATTCATCAACGGAATTTCTCCAGACCATTCCTTAATCCAATTTTATTTATGCGGACGAATGCAAATCCGCGAAATGAATCTTCTAAGTGTTCATTTAATGGTATGAAATTAATATCGATAGGTATACGCATATTATGACGAAAGGTTCAATGGATGTATGAGAATTAAAAAGTCATGAAAAGGAAATATAAAAATCTCGTTTTTGTTTATTTCCACTTGAACTTTGTTCCTAAGCCACCCTCAAGAGCAAGAGGAGTGTAGTGTTGGCATAGTTTCCTCATATAGAAATGTTTCATATTGATGGTCACGACCTCTACTAATGAATGCTAAACAAAATAAAAATGATTTTATAAAAAAATTTACTAGTATTTCAATAACGAAACCACCAAAGTAAGTCTTACAATAGCGGTGAGTTAATGGAACATTGAGCAAATAAGTATTGATCCCCTCAACGAGTATATTCTTCTATAAACGGTCCTATAATCGATAATCATTATATTCAATTCATATTTAAAATGTATGTGATAGACCTGAACATTGATCAATATAAATACCTAAATTCACCAAGGCTTACCATGTATATGCAGAACCTCTAGCTGTATTTAGGCTTCCTTATATTTGAGATAGAGTGGATCCCCAAGCTTTCGTGGTGCTAACCAATGTTTAACTCCGAAGAGAAATGCAAACACAATATTCAGCGCTCCAACAATAATAAATGAGCGACCAAAGTAATCGTTCTTTCCTCCAAATTCATTTGCCGTGGTGATCACCAAAGTTTTGGTTCCTGCAAAGCTTTCCACTTCAAAATTGGCCGTAACTTCAAACGTTAACTCTGTACCTTTGGCAATAGGTTGTTGAATATATCCATACAATTTGCGGAATTTGGGCAGTGCGGCTAGTCTCATCCATACAATAAAGTGCTCATTTGTCACACCCTCTATGGGATTAATGACCATCGGATAAGTCTCATACAAATATTGAGTGATATCATCGTCGGGATAAAAATATTTGTAACAGCTTCCATCTTCAGGATCTTTCCAAGGTTCTTTGCAAGACCAATTATCTCCTTCACAAGTGCAATCATCAGCATCACAGGATGTACATTGTTCATGTTGAAATCCTATTGGTTGATCAAATCTATATTCTAATTCACTTTGCCATGCGATCCCATCCTCGCGCATTTGGAGTGGTTCCGAGGTGTTGGCATCCTTGGAATCGACTAGTTTGATAATATCATTGAAAAAAGTGTTGGCCACTAATCCGCAGGGGTTGAGTAAGGTTCCGCTGATATTATAAAGAGGAGTGCAGGGATGATCTTTGGTAGTGGATTTTTGGGAGGGTTCACCTTTGAGTTGATTGATATCGACGGATTCTTTGTATTTGAAATGATTTTGATAAAAATTGGTGAGTTGGTAATATACGAGTATGGGAGGTTGCATATCCTTGGGTACGGTAATGGATGGGAGGGTACATGTCTTATTTTGATTGGGCGTCTTCCCGCTGCCGCAAAGACTTTGAGAAGAGTTTTGGTAGTTATCATATTCCAGCGACAATTCGACTATTTCTTCCGATTTTTGCTGGAGAAGAACACCCACGGGAATGAATATGACCCCGAGAAGAATCATGAATGCCACTACCCATAGTGGATCAAGGACCGGTTGCCATCCTTTGAGTCTCTGTTGTCGTAATGCTGTGTCTAATGGTCTGTTGCTTGCAACGGTGCCTTCTTTTTTCGATTCCGCCATTTTCAATGGAAGAAGCTACAATACAGCGGCAAATGCAATCATTTAGAGTCATAAAACGCTAAGTAGTGCTGCGTTCATTTAAGTATTTTACAAAAGATATGTCTACATACATACATATGAAACTATACACACACAATGACGAGAAGACTTTTCATAGATAAGATTATTTTATTTAAAATATATTTAGAAACAAAAAATAAATTGTCGAGCTTAATGACGTCTCACTTAGAAGAGAAAAGATTCATGTCAATACATATATTTATTTGGAAACACCACTTTCACTTGCCGCGTTCCATGGAACATAAATGAAGACAATGAACTCCACCACCAATTCCAATCCCAAACAGCTGATAAACGAGCCAATCGATGAATTCCTCGAACTATTATGTGATACAAATGATCTAGCATCCTTGCGAGTAGGGATACAACGAGTCCTCTCTCATCCAAAAGTGTTTTCAGGGTTTGCAGATCTAATGGACATGCCAAACATTCAAACCTTATTTTCTTCAGAGACATCGACCGAAGAGCAAAAAGCGCTTTGGAATACTTTGGAACTATTCGCCTATGGAAATATGATGGATTATAAAAGTGCTCCCAAAGGAAAATATCTGAACTTGACATCTTTGCAAGAATACAAATTGAAGCAGCTTACAATCGTATCACTCGTTTGTACACCCGAGCCAATCTCGGATCGACGTCCCTCTCAAATACCCTATGCAACTTTGCTAGCCGCAATCTCCCCTACTGAATCGAAGCAAGGCAATGATATTGATCATCGTGGTTTGGAAGATATACTTATATCCTGTATCTATTCCAATCTACTCCATGGAAAATTAGATCAACGACAAAAACTCCTCCTCCTCAAACCCCCTTCTATCAAAGTAGACTCCCAAAATAACACACAATTTCACACACCCCCATTCATCTCACGAGATGTACCAATTTCCTCCATATCCAACATGATCCAATCCTTGGAACAATTTCGTACTAAATCACAAGCCTTATTTTCCACACAATTAGAACAAGCTCTTCAAAAACATAATTTGACAAAGAGGATGGAATCTCAAATGTGGTGGGACGCAGAACAACAAATTAGTCAGATTCGATCAAAACTCCATTCTTCTGTTGCTACTACTGGAGCTACTTCGAATACTGTGAATCCCATTTCGAATCCAAATGTAAATGTCAATGTGAATGCGAATGTGAATATGGATAGAAGAAATCAAATGACGACAGGTGAATCTATGTCTTATCCTAGGACATTTAAGGGAAACAGGAAACGATATTATGAATGAATAAAAAACCACAACTAACTAACTAACAATATCAGGAATAAACGTATACGAATATGAATTATCCACAAAATATTCCAATATTCATTGGGATCGCAAAGATACTTTGTTGTCAAATATGGAAGCTTGCATCAAATTTGAAAATAAAATTATAACAAACGACAAGTTTTGTCTATTGATTATCGATGTGTCTACCCCACATAGATGAGTGTCCGTGGTATTCAATAACATCATGAACATAAAAATCAGTGACATGTAAAATATGTATTAGTTTCGAACCATCTTCTCCCTCCACAAAGCCGCTCCACTTATCCCAAGCATCACCTACATCAGGGCCCACCGAATTGGTGCTTCCATCCTCAATTTTGATGTTTCTCCATCAATCTTGCCGTTTCTCACCAATCCAAATAAATACCTTATGAAAAAAAAACTAGAAATAGGTAACTAAAAAGACATCAAATAAAATAATCATAAAAATATTCCAATAGTCATTCGCTACACAAAGATACTTTTCCTAAATGGAACACACGAATACCTATATTAGTACGTAGAGGATGCAGATGCACCAATCCAAAGCTCCTAAATCAATCGAGAGTAGCAGAATAAGATTAGCAGTGATTCATTGAACGCACTTCTATTTGTAGGAATTCAATACTTAATGAAATATTTGCATCCAATAAATCATTTAGAGGAGAAGAGTTCTGTTTGACACAAATAATCTAAGACAACAAATTGAATGAAAATATGCACGTATGTATCTTTATTGACAAATGTTCGCATCCTTCAGTCATTTTTACATAGTTATTCCATAGTTATTCCATCCTCTCATCAATCTGGAACATGAAATTATCTCCCCGCGAATTAGATCATTTGAAACTTGCCCAAGCAGGTTTAGTAGCACAGAGACGATTAGCCCGAGGGACGAAATTATCCTATCCCGAAGCGGTCGCATTGATAGCACATGTCGTAGTGGAACGAGCCAGAGATGGTGATTCCACTGTGGCCGAACTTATGGACTCTTCCAGACGGTTATTAGGAGTGAACAATGTCATGTCGGAAGTTGCCCCACTGTTGCACGAAGTTCAAGTAGAAGCGACGTTTCCGGATGGGACAAAGCTTGTGACGGTGCATTCACCTATTAATCTAGATGATGGAGAATTGGAACATGCTCTTTATGGATCGTTTTTGCCCATCCCTGATAAATCCGTCTTTGCGTCATCTTCGAAAACGGAGGATGAGACGAAGACTCCTCCTGGACATGTGTGGACGTCAGGTCTTATCACGTTAAATCCCGGCAAAGAAGCAGTCTTACTGCACGTCAAAAATACAGCCGATCGTCCCATTCAGGTAGGAAGTCATTATCATTTTGTGGAATGCAATCCCTATCTTGAATTTGACCGATCCATCGCTTACGGGAGACGTCTGAATATCTGTTCTGGGACAGCTGTTCGATTTGAACCCTCCGAAACCAAAACTGTATCCCTTATTCCTATTGGAGGACATCAAATTATCAAAGGTGGGAATAATTTAGTGAATGGCAAAATCTCCAGCATTGGAAATCCACCCTCTGGATTTTTAGAGAAATTGGCGACTCTTGGATTTTGTCACCGTGGTCAATCGACCATCGCATCAGCGCATAGTAGTAGTAGTAGTAGTAGTAGTACCATGTCCAAAGAAACCTATGCTAAAACCTTTGGTCCTACCGTGGGGGACAAAGTTCGTTTGGGTGATACTGGTTTGATTATTACCGTGGAGAAAGATTTGTGTGCACCTAATGGACACTATGGTGATGAATTGAAATTTGGGGGAGGAAAAGTGTTACGTGATGGCTTGGGACAATCTTCGACATTACCAGCATCTTCCTGTGTCGATGTGATTATTACAAATGCCTTAATTTTGGATTATACAGGAATTTATAAAGCCGATGTCGGTATCAAAGGTGGAAAAATAGTTGGGATTGGGAAAGGAGGTAATCCGGATACCATGGACAATGTGGATCCAGATTTATATTGTGGTGTCACGACGGAAGCGATCGCTGGGGAAGGGTTGATTTTAACGGCAGGTGGAATCGATGCTCATGTTCATTATATCTGTGCGCAGTTGGCAGAAGAAGCCATCGCGGCGGGTTTGACAACCTTATTGGGTGGAGGAACAGGACCTGCCAGCGGAACATGTGCCACTACCTGTACACCCTCTCCCTTCCAAATTCAAATGATGATCCAAGCGACAGATGGTATGCCATTGAATTTTGCTTTTACAGGAAAAGGAAATGCTTCGGATATGGCTGGTTTGAAAGATCAAGTCAATGCCGGTGTTTGTGGATTGAAATTGCATGAGGATTGGGGTACTACCCCCGCAACGATTGATACTTGTCTCTCCCTCGCAGAAGTGGAGGATATTCAAGTGAACATTCACACGGATACATTGAATGAAAGTACCATGTGTGAAGGCAGTATCAAGGCATTTAAAAACAGGACTATCCATACCTATCACTCTGAAGGTGCTGGAGGAGGTCATGCACCGGATATCATTCGGGTTTGTGGAGAAGAATGTGTGATTCCGAGTAGTACCAACCCAACAAGGCCCTTCACCACCAACACAATTGATGAGCATCTTGACATGGTAAGTCTACAAACAGTGCTTTCTCATTGAAAATTATATTGACTCTACCCATTACAATCTATTTCCATGATCGCCCTCATCCATATTTGCAATTCTTTGACCAGCTTATGGTGTGCCATCATCTTGACAAAACTCTCAAGGAGGACGTTTCCTTTGCCGAGTCTCGTATTCGAGGGGAGACTATTGCTGCGGAGGATATTTTGCATGATATGGGTGCCATTTCCATTATTTCCAGTGATTCACAAGCGATGGGACGTATTGGTGAAGTCATCACGAGAACTTGGCAAACTGCGCATAAAATGAAAGTACAGAGAGGCCAATTGGTTGAAGATAAGGTAAGGATTTTTGCTTGTATTGCTACCTACTTTTGCATTGGGATGTTTAGGATCACATGTCATCTCAAAATATCTTGTTCAATTCTTGTTTGTGTTTGTGTTTTTTTTATAGGAGATGCAAAAGGACGATGAAAACGAATCCAAGATTGACAATTTTAGAGCCAAACGATATGTCGCTAAATACACTATCAATCCAGCAATAGCTCATGGATTTTCACACATTATTGGATCCGTCGAAATTGGAAAAATGGCAGATCTTTGCCTTTGGTCTCCCGCCTTCTTTGGTTCCAAACCAGAACTTGTCATCAAAAACGGACATATCGCCTACGCCCAAATGGGAGACCCAAATGCCTCCATTCCAACTCCACAACCGGTCATGATGCGTCCTCAATGGATTGCCAAGAGTGAACTCGCAGCCGCAAAAGCATCCTGTATCTTCGTTTCGAAATCAAGTGTCGAAACTGTGAAGGGTTATGATATTAAGAAAAATATCGTACCTGTCCAAAATTGCAGAGGATTGAAAAAGACAGATATGAAATTAAATGGTGCAACTCCTGTGATTAAGGTAGATCCTGAGACTTATAGAGTCACTGCCGATGGAGAAGTTTTGGAATGTGAGCCTTTGGATAAGCTTCCCCTGGCTCAGAGGTACTTTATGTTTTAGATCAACTGTTCGTGTATGCAGCATTCTTTTTTATGTTCCGTACCATACCGAAAGTGTTTGTGAACATTTTCTCATTGTACATGATAAGTTATGGTTTTTTAAATGTTGAATGAAGTCTTTCACCATTATTTCTTATTGTAATGTTTAATCTAAATTTTCTAATTTCGATAACATTCAAATGAATGGTATCCATCTAGCTTCTTCAATGCAGTATTGAATACTAAAGTCTTGCTAATTATTCTTACCCATTATGACTTCATCATTGATGTAACGAGCAAGTTTGTGGAGCTATTGGGTATCTTTGTACATTCAACGTTTTTTTTATGCCTGGACCATTTGAAACGTTTCTTCCAATATATGCTCACAATTTAGTCCTATAACCATGTCTATGATATGAAAGAGGGACTCTCTCAACTATGGGCAAAATAAAGGACATCTTCAAACTTATATATTCTTAACCATAAATCTCACAGATGAATGCTGTTCCTTTGCATTTTTGCATCGCCTAGTGATGTCTTTCCTCTCGAGAGAATTCGAATTCGTTAAACATAAAATACATCCATTTAAGTCTTGCTTGAACTTTGTGTCAACAAATAGAACAAATTCAAATGAAAACCCTTTTTAGTCTGCACGAGTAAAATCCCATTAGATTGTCGTCGCACAATAACCTAAAGACTCTTTAAATAAGTACTATTAAATATGTCTACTTCTTTACCTTTTAATTAGGACCTTATTACTGCTGATTACGTTGTGAACGGATAGTATTTACCTAGCTTAACGCCATATCTCACATTAATATAGCAGAACTAATCTAAACTAAAAATACCTACTCATAAATATATCAGAACAAAAAAATAGAAATATATGTTTACTCATATAGCTAAAGAACGAATAATGACGTGGAAAATACGTGTCTTTGGAAATTCAAATAAAAAAGAAAAACATCTGCCTAAATAATAACTTAAACTATTTTAGAGTTTATTTATAAAAGAAATCAATAAAAAAAGCAAGAAATGACCTCATACGCAACAAGAACACAACCAATCAAAGAAAAAAACGAATGTTGTACATCAGGTAATGGTCAATGCATATTTTGAAAGTGATCCTACAACCAAGGAACGAAAACTCTTGGTAGAATCAATAGATCGACTATCGTATCACATTCCTAAATGTGTATTTTCTTCGTTATTGAAACGGGCCCAAGATGGTACACCAATTCGACAGAAAATACCACATGAACTTTGGACTTCGGTAATTCTATTGGTAGATATATCAGGATTCACTCGGCTTTCTACTCGTTTGGGAGCTGAGAGATTTTCCAAAGTCATCAATGATTATTTTCAGTTGATGATCAATGAGATTGACACTTTTGGTGGTCAGGTGTTAAAATTTGCAGGAGATGCGGTTTTCGTGGAATGGCGTATTTATCAAGACAATGATATTCACCAACATAATCCAGACAATACAATAAAAGATGGTGGTGCTCGAAATGCAATTTTTCTTGCACTTTCATGTGCCTATAATATTACTTTGAATTGTTGCGACTACAAAGTGGCCTCTTCTGAATTTGAAAATGAAATTGATGATGAAGTAATAACACTAAATATTCATTGTGGGCTTGGAGTGGGAAATATAGTTCACATGCATGCAGGGAACACTTTTACAACTCATGATGCAATCATAACTACTTCTTCCAATGATTCTGTTTCAGTGAAGTATCACATAAATAATGACGAGTCCAATGCAAACATGGATACATCAAATCGAAGGCGAGATTATTTGGTCTTCGGCGATGTTATTGAACAAGTTGCAGTGGCAACAGATGCAGCTGGTGTCGGGGATGTTTGCATTTCACCAGAAGTTGTCAATGAAATTAGGACACAAAATGAATTTGAGTTTACTGATACTTTTGTAAGAACAGAATCACCAGTTGTAATATCGAAAGGAAAAAATGTATATAATCTGCCTTTTTTCAATGCTAAAGATGTAAATATTAGACAGGACATTCCTCTGAATCATTATGAGTATATTCAGAATAGAATTCATCCATTGAAAAGCATGGATATGTCAGCTTTGATGAGTTTACGTCAGGAATTATCGTTATATGTGCATCAGGTTGTGAAACGTGTAGAAGAAGACATTTTTGAGATTCCACACCTAAATATAGCAACTACAGCAATAGCAAACTTAGACGATGGAACACAGGTGTTGAATAGCCATGTTGAGAAGAAATGTGACAATTATACTACACAATCAAATGTTAGACAAAGATTTCAGGAAAATTCGATACTCGAATATGCTGAGCTGCGGACAGTGTACACGATGTTCGTCATGCCCCTTATATCAACAAAAGCAATATTTAAGAAGAGAAGTACCACTCTTTCTATATATGAAAAGCAAAAAATACTCAAACTTATCTCTCTTCTCAATTCTATTTATGAAATAACTATCCGTGAGCTACAGAAATATGGAGGCCATCTTCTCCAGTTCATAATCGATGATAAAGGTGTTGTTCTTATTGGTACATTTGGCCTACGTGGCTCTATTTTTCCACATATGATTTCAGAACGAGGTTTACCGGCAACGATGTGCATTCATCAAGCCTTAGAAGAAGAACTTGACATTGAATCACGGATAGGTGCTACAGCAATTTCAAATCATGTTTATTGTGGACTTGTTGGATCCCCAACTCGGCATACATATGGTGTTATGGGACCTTCCATAAATCTTGCAGCTCGTCTTATGGCTTCACCAAAAAATCCGGGTATTTTAGTAAATGATGAAGTTCGGATACAATGTGATAATAGATTTCTATTCAACACCGCTATGGAACCTGTCAAAGCCAAAGGATATCAAATTCCTGTACAAATTTTTGAACCTTTATCTATCTTAGATAAGAAATGGAGAAGACCACGCTATTTCATAGGCAGGCACTCTGAAATTATGACAATATTGAATCTAGCAAGATCTGTAACAGCTATGCGTGCAAGAAGACGAAATAGTAGCTCAATGGGGAAATACAAAACAAAGATTCTATCTGTAAGGGGGGAGAGTGGAATAGGGAAATCAGCAATGGTGTACCAAGCGCTCAAAAAAATTCAACAAATTGATCAGGGGAAAAAAAGTAAGAAAATATCTACTATGAAAGTGGTATGTGAAGAAGGCGATGAATTTGTCCCATTTAGGTAGGTTCTATGAGATTATGTTCATTAGTTTTGCATTTTTTCATTTTGGTGCCTGATAGGAAATATTTTATTTTTTACCAAAAAGTACATGTCGAGCTCTTTTCTCTCGTTTATTAGGTGGTTATGAAGATTTCGATCACCTAAGCGACAACTTACCCTCGCAATCTTCTTTAATTGATTCACATTCAATGAGGCGATTAAGCGAAATATCAATAAGTTCTGATCAAATGGAAAGACTAGTTCGTGAAGATTATTCAAATGCTAGCGATATAACAGGATTCTCAGCTTTCAGTAAAAACTCAATAAATTTAACGTTTGAGAACATACATGCCATTTGTGAAAAAAGGAACAAGTCTGAGGAATTCGCTCGCTTTCTTTCATCTAATATATTTGGTGTATCTCATGCAGGAAAGCATAACACGGGAGATGATAAAAATAAGAAAGCTCCTAAAGAAAGCGATGTTGTGGATTTTTTCGTCGACTTATTTACTAGGAATACGCTTGGGAAGAACCTAGTAAGTAGATAACGTATAAATGCAGATGATTCAATGCTGTGAATGTTGAAATCTCATTAAATCACGCTATGTACAATATTTACAATAGACCGTTTTGGCAATTGATGATGTTCAGTGGATGGATTCATCTTCATGGCAAGTCCTGGAAGGCCTCTTTGACAAAGGAGAAAATCTCTTTATTATAATTGTTTCACGGAATGATGATTGGCACAAAAAAACAGAATTTCATAACAAGATGCAAATGGAATTGCAAAACCCATTACCAAGGTATCAATGTTTTCTTCATATCTTATTGTAATGATTGGATTCTTTTTCCAACAATAGTTTATTTTGTTCGTATTTGAAACAGATATAAGAACATTAATTTGGGCAGCGTAACTATGGAAGATACAAAGCAACTTATTTCTAGATTTACAAAAATGATGCCTGGCGAAGTAGATGATTCTTTTTGCTCCAATATATATGAACAAAGTGCGGGCATGCCACTTTTTGCCATCGAAATACTGAATTCTTTGGAAAAAAAAATTGGAAATAAGATTAATAGTCCAAAGATTGAGGAAGTGGCTAGGAAAGATATAGATATTACTGAAAGAAGTGACATTTATGGTAACTCAAAATTAGATTCGTTTTCAAGCCTGAGTGTTCTCCTTTTATGTCGGTTTGATTGCTTTAATGCAAACAGCAAAGCAATACTTCAGCTTTGTGGAGTACTTGGTTTTGAATTTAAAGTTTCTGAAGTTTGCAGAGTATATGATTCATATATGAATAAGAATGACAGGAGAGAAACATCAATTGTTGAAATTGTGACTGAAACCCTTATCATGGCTGTTAGAGAAGGCATTCTTGTAGAATCTTACTTGGGCCATAACGATGAGTCCGATGAAATACTGGAAATGCAAGAAGACGAAGAAGCGGAAGAGGACCGCAGCAGTGGTGTATTCAGTAGCACATTCAGTAGTACATTCAAAAATGAACAGTTAAGACAGTTCTCTTTCTCTCATTCAATGTGGAGAGCGACTCTTCTTGACAATATGATTAAAAAAAATAAGGTTGGTACACAATTTGATACTGCATTTAAATTCTTTCCTTGGTGCTTACATCTCGAATTGCCTTATTACAACTTGAAAGCAACGCCTGCACAATCGTATCGCTGATGCAATAGAACTTGACGCAACATGTTCGAATGACGTTACTCTTATGGTTCGATGTTTTACGCATAGAAGAGACAGTGGTAATGCATCAAGAACTGCGGATGTAGCTTTTTTTCTTTCCAATCATTTCGACAAAATTGGCTTGTTTAGTCAGACCTTAAATCTGATGAAAGAAACTTTGACCATGTGGTCGTTGAACTTATTGTTACGAGATGATGATGTGCGGGGTATGAATACTGAGCAGTTGGAAAACTCTGGAGGTTGGTCGCAATGTGATTAGTTATCCTCTACTATTCATCCCATATCAACTAATTTCTAATTCTTTGCTATACACAGGATTTCTGCAGCTGCAAATTGTCAATTTACTCCCTTCTGACCTTATGAAGATATCTCAATTGTTTGTGATCAGCGGTCGTTGTCTTGGAGGAATCTATCAGGGTTTAGCAAAGTTTGCTGCTTTTTATCATGCTTATTACGTAAGTTCAATTCTTTAAGCTTATTTTGATGAGTTTTTTGATTTAATAGATGTTCTGTATATCGTCTTTTTCCTCTACTCAGATCACCCTTGAGACGTCAAAGATATCGTCTATTCCAGATGGACACAACCCATTCGCTGTATTTTCTGGACTTCTACTTTGTTTAAAGGCTGGTCCAGTTACGTTATCGAAAGAAGAATCGGTTGCTTTTGAAAAACATCTTTCTGGTAATTTTGTTTTAGTTGCTGAAAGAAGTGGAGAAATGGCTCATGTATGTAGGGCACTAGCTGCACAAAGTCAAACTTTCGCTAAGTTCGGAAATTTTGATCGTGCTCTTTCGATACAGAAGAGGCTAGAGGATATGTACTCCCCTAGCAAATTTTCAGTGATCATTTCCAACTCTTATGGAAGTGATCGAGCTGCACAGAATTTTGGCCAAGCAACGATATGGTATGATCTCCTCAAAGCCGAGGAAAAAGTAAATACACAAATTGATTTCGTATTGCATCAACTTTTGCCGATGATGGATCTTGAAAATGTACACAACACATTTATGCTAATGTTTCCCGTTATGAATGCAATGAAAAAGCGGGGTCGAGGATTTGAATCATACAATATATTCAAGATGTGCATTGTTGACAAGTTCGAAGCTCGCCGTGAAGAAGGGAAATCAACTTTCTTCTTGCCTTTGTACAAGCCAATCTTGGTATTATTTCATCTTTTAGCTATGGAAACGAAAGATACTGAAACAATTTGTAGTCCACCTGCTGAATATTTAGAGTGGGTATTACAGGGCAATCAAGGACAATTCTCGAGGCACATGGAAAGCGGTGTAATAACTTTGGGACAAGATGGAAAAACAATTGTCGCTGAAATATGCTTGATTCTTGCGATGAGATGCAAACAAATAACTGAAGAAAAAAGAAGAAAAGTCATTGCTAAAGGAATAAGACTTGCAAATGATTCTCTTACATGTCCGTATGTGTCGGGAGATCTATGCAAGTTTGCACGGAATGAATCGCAAATTATTCTTTCAGCGTTGCAATCCTTAGAAACATAGCGACTAGAAAATTTCCAATTTCCGTTATAGAATTTGGCCTCAATCATCATGTTCTGTTAAAAGAGAATCTTATAAATCATTTTGAAAGCAAGCTAGTCAATTGGAAAAGAAGAAAGTGTTGATAAATGCTTTTTGGTTGCCCTAGTAAACAAGGAGAAAAAGAATGGAATCTTCAACCATTGCTACAAAAAAGATTGGAGTGTTTGGAAGGTAGGACCCCGTTATCATAATAAACCGGGGAATTAAAAAATGAATCATACATACTCGGGATTCTTTTCATAAGAAAGGATTAGTTAATAATTATTTGAAAGGACCATTGCAATTGCTAACTTCCAAAACCTAGCGTCAAGGACTGAAGTGCTTCTCTCAGATATGTACAATGTCTTTTATCACATTTATGTAATATTACCTAAGTCTTGTCTCTTATTCAAAATAAGCATCATATTTTTATTTTATCCAAACTTATCGACTCTTTTCTTCCAGATGTCTTGTTGCTCTGTGGATAATGAAGATAATTCGTCAGCAGATAATACACCATCTCGATTAATGTCTGCTTTCTTCACGTTTAAGAACAAATCTTGAACTGCTCTAAAATCTTCTTCTGGTACAAGTGCAAACCAAGATTGTAATGCTAATTGGCTATCTTTGGCATAATCTTGAATAGCTTTACTATCTTCTTTTGTCAAAGTTTTTTGCAGATTTTCGAGACTTTTCATAGTTTTTTCTAGTGCATCATACCTACCTTGCTTATCGAGCAAAACATAGTTAGGCAATTCACTTTTGGAGTACTGAATGTCATTCATATATTGCAAGCCAACACCAAAGTAGAAATTTTTCTCTGATAATAGGGCTCCTTTAAAGAATTTATCCAGGCGTTTTTTGACGTATGGCCAATTCTTGGGGTCAGAGACAGCTGTCTGCAATGCATCGATTGATAATTTCAGTTCATACATTGGTTCTAGGTTCTCAATGCCAGGCCAAATACTAATACTCGCTACCTGAGTTTGAGATAAGGATGCAGCATTCACTGAACAAACGGTTACAGTAGACAACACTATCGAAAGCGAAGTAAATAAAGCATTTCTCCGATTCAAATGGTCCGGTATAGCTTTTAGAGAAGTTTGGATTCCACTTTCATATCCAAGAGGATGAAAGAACGCATTTGTAAATGCTGGTGGTGAGCATAATGCTAAAGATAATATGGCTTTTGAATATGTTCGCATAGCAAAATTCTTCGTTTTTTACGATGAGATTATCAAAGTTATAAAGTTGCAAATAAATACGATCAAAGAGTATAGATTACGATGTCAACTCTGTTTTAGACGCCAGTTAAGGTAAATTGATAGATACGTCAACTCCTTCGAATGCCATACGTACTGTGTGTAAGCTTCGATAGCACTTTAATAGTAAAATCTCTCATCACGTATAGATAGAATTTAGACTCTTGTCTCACATTATTTTCAGAAAGATGGCGTTCTGCTGTTATCCACCAATTAAACTTGACTGAGATTAGATAAGAATGTACTCTATGAATAATGTTGCATAATCATTTTTTAAAATTACAAACAAGTCGGTACGATCTCTTTCCGACATTTTCTTGTCGTATGAAGGGCTTGGTCATGTGAATGATGAAGCCTATTTTACAAATCTCTACAAATATTTTCCAACTGTAACAAATGATAAACTTTCAACAGATCTTAAAATAACGATAATTGATATTCACCCCAATGCAATGAGGCACGATAATCAATAATCTTCCTTCTTCGCGCATAACAATATACCTTACTATTTATAAAGTTACAAACTGAGAACATACAATTGAACGAACAGAAAAAAAAGATTCGCAAAGTGGACCTTCCACATTTATTTTCCCTGTACTTTGATCTTTTCGTATAACAATTTTACCATTCACAACAAGCTGTTGATATCCAGGATGAGTACTACACAAGAAGAAAAAATTCATCGTAAGGTATTGGCATGATAATAAATAGAAAAAACCATGAAAATAAGATCATAGGACAACCAAGAACATACCTGTACTCAGCTTTCATTCCCAACGCTATAATTTCTGCTCTCAGGTCGGTCAAATAAACATCACCATCACTTAACATTACATTTGTTTCCTTTGCATCTTCTGTTACGGCACGTGGAGCTAAGACTATTGAACCATCCGTGGCTACTTTTTGTCCAGTCGCAACGCAATCAAGCAAACTTACTTTGCAGGAGGTCATTTTCGCTTCGTATGGTTCAAATAGTGGAACAATTGGAAGTTCCTCTCCCTTCAGGGCAGCTGCTTCTCTTTTCTCTTTCTCTACATAAACTGTATCAATCAGACGCGCCGAATATGCTGCATGTCCAACATCCAACTCCAACAATTCTCCATCCGACGGAGCAAATATTGATGATCCTGAATTTCCATGTATTGTAAGTTCTTTTACAGCGTTTGCAAGTAAAAGAGTTTCACCTGTAAGCTGATTTTTATCCAAACTGGTTTTGTTTGTCTCCTTTGATGAGGGTTCTGTTTTGAAAGAGGTTGATTGTGGTAACTTTCCTGCGCCTAAAATGATAACTTGTCTTGGTTGTAGAGCACGTATGGATTGCCTAGCAGCTCGAGCGTCAACTCTTCCTTCAAGAGGCACATACGCAATTTCTGCCAAGACTTCCAAGTTTCTTGGCTTTGTGCTAACTTTAATATGTTCTTTCCCATTACGACCTCGAATAATTCCTTTTCCTTCAGATAAATCAGAAGCTTCAAGAGCTTGCTCATTCAATTCTTCGAAGTCATCTGCATCACCAAGCAGTCTATCTTTCAGACCGTCTTTCTCCTATAAAGATATACAAAATTGGAATGCACCTTATATAAGTTCTTTACCGAAATTCAAGATCGTATCGTCAGAATCAAACTTACCGTACTTGAAGAACGCATCATTGAAGCACCTCCACTCCCTGTTCCCAAAACAGGTCTCCCGTCAGATCCGAAACCCATCCCTCTTCGGTGCGCATCATCCCCCAGTCTTCCACTTCCTCCAATTTTAGAAGGGTCGATTCCAGTGACAATGTCAACAAATTTCTCTGGAATTACGGCAATACCATAATCATCCTCCAAAACTTCTCCTGATCGTCCCACAGATTCTTGAACACCAAACTTTGCAACGCTGTCTAATTGCCCAATACCTACAGCCTCCTCTCTCATGTCAAAAGTCATATGTATCGGTTTGGAGAATTTTAAGAATAAATTCTGATTGAACTTACTCTTCTTTTTCGGAGGAGCTTTTGTAGAGCGAGAATTTACATCATTAGTGCTATTTTGAACACTGTTATTATGAGCAGAGCTGCCACTAGTAGATGTAGAAGGTGCAGAAGTGTTGCTATTATTGTTTGCTGTTGTTTGTACATTCTCATCTGCATCTTCTTCACCAAGTCTAAGCCTTCCTCTAGCAAGCTCGACTTCTCTCAATAAAGCTTTCCGCTCTTCTTGTGCTTTTTTCTCCAGTCTTGCAGCTTCTTCTTCAGCAAGAAAGGACGTAAGTTCATTTCCAACCAATGGTGATCGGTGCGGTACAAGAGCATCTATCTCAACAACATCAGCCATCTCTTGATGTGCCTCTTTTGCTTGGCACCATTTGAAAAGAAGCTGTGACGATGATGAAAAGCGATTGGTATTTGCCAAGGAGAGGGTCATACCTAAAGTAGAGCCATTTCCCCCTACAACATTTGCATCTTCTTCTGATGATGTTGGTTTAAGAGATGTAGAAGAATCTACCACGACTTTTGAAAACATGGATACCGGCCTTGGTATCGACTTTTGCGAGTCCGTAAGAATGATGGCGTTGTCAGGATTATCCGCAAATTTGAGTAGCAAATCTCGCGCTGGTCCACTGTCTAAGTTGGCGCCACTAGCAAGGACCGCCATTGGGACCCCGTTAGAGGCTTCATCTATAGCTTCTAGTTCCGCAATGGAAGAGCATATACGTACAGACTTAAGTGCATATGGATGGCCTCTAGAGGAGTCAAATTGTTGACCCAACGGACCAGCCATCCACTCCAATTGTGACTTGGCATATTCGATAGAATTCCAAGCCATAGGTCCCACCCAACATAAATTATAAGCCGTTGCGAGTCTATTTTTATCCCAGTATTGACTGAGTAGTAATAGAAGCTCAAGAACTCGACCACTGGCGTCCACTGGTAACAAGACGTTGCCACCTCGTCTAAGTGCTGCCATAACCAACGAAATCAACTCCCCTTCTGACCTAGACACTAACGGAGATTGTAAAATTGGCTTTTTGTTTTTTGTATTATTTGATTGTGATTTTTGAATAGAATACAAACGAGAAAGCAGACCAGAGGGTCCACCAGGCCTAGTAATGAGCACGTCAGCAGTAGCTCCATACACAGAAAGAGTAGAGGCATCCAAGTGCTTTTCTTTAGCATGGTGATAAGTAGTAGCAACAATAACTTCCGTTTCATCTTGAACACGATGCAATACCCAAAAGCAACCACCAACGAGATTTCCAGAACGATGAGCTGTAATTTTCAAAGCGTCTTTATTCTTTTTCGTTTGTAAGGTGATAGGCTGCGAATAGTTTACAGTATGAAAACAATTCACAGAAAAGACTGTATCTGCGTCATCTAGGTCCCAACCTGGATTGCCGCCGTCCATACTGATATTTGCATGAGCATCATAGAGAGACATCTGGCCCATTTTGCAAGTTGGCAAGGTACCGTATACAGGTGGAGGTACTTTAGATAAATTGCTAACAGCACTTGCTGCAATTTTGTCAGTTTTCATTCTAGCATACTTGCGAAGTCTTCTCTTTCGATTTTTGGGTCCAAAATGAAAAGGCAACCCTCCAACAGAGCTCAAGCTTGAGTTGCATATAAGAACTATATCGGCTTCTGGTAAAACATCTCGAGTACCGACGTCTTCACCTAAAGAACATGACTCGTCCCAGCCTACATCAACTAACACACGTTTTCCCGCATATTCGATGAGTGTACACATTGGAGGCAGAGACAACGATTCATTGTCTGGATTGTGCCCATAGCTACCGTAAATTGGTGTTACACGCAGCATTTTCTAAACATCAACAATACAATCACAAGTTTTTGATTATTGACAAATAAACCAATTTTTATTTTTATTATTATTATTTGACGTAGTGTTTTTTTACGAATGAAAGATTAGGGTTAGGGTTGAGACTACTACCTCTGTCTTTTTAGGCCCGAAATCGGCTTTTAGTAAGTAGGGTTACGGTAACAAAATCTAAATTGTTTTTTTTTTAAGTGAAGCAAAGCAAAAAACCCTCTAAAAAACAAAATATCAACAATCCAATAAGCAAAAAAATATTCATATCAATAAGTCTTGGCCATTTAATGTAATTTTTTTTATTTGTATTCCTGTTGAAAGCTTTTACGATTGTATTTGAAGTGACATGGTGTCGTATCCCTTGACTTCAAACAACATACTTATTATCCTCTAAAAACAAAAAGATATTTTTAGTTTCAAGCAATATCAGATAGATTCCATAGTTTGGCTGGCAAGGTAAGTTTTCGTGCAGAATCTTCATCCCAATTATACTCTCCTACGAAGGATGTTCTTTTGAGCTTGGCTACATCCGTGAAAAACTTGCCAATAGCCTTTGTGTGTACACTTCCCATGTAACAAACTATCACAACCTGCTCTCTTTTTTCATTTACAATTATTTCAATTATTTTCAACATTGTTGTAAAATCAATTAGATTATGCATCCATATGTCAATTAAGATTTTAGACATAGATTCTACATAAGCAGAAACCATTTTTCTCTGCTCCAAACCATCTGATTCTTCTAGATTGGTGAGAACCTGAGCCAAATCATCAAAACCCTTTTTGCAGGTAGGTATAGTTATTTCTCCAATGTTATGTTTACGATACTCTCCATATTCACTTTCCATGAACTTTTTGTGGAGTAACATTGATGGATCGGATCGATCAATATCATCATAAATGATACGATGGTTGGCACGTAGAAATGAAAGAAACCATTCACCTCCACCCTCTGTATCATCAGACTTTTTTGGATCATCTAAATGACTCTGAATGGCTTCAAGAGTCCATTTTTTTGCTGATGTCGCTAATGCTATACAGTTTGGATCCTTGTGCTCTTCTATTAGCTTTGAGTATAAATTTGAGCTCCAGGTGCGCGAAGGCTCACTTCCTTTTGCCTTTAGGAAGCAGTTGAAAGGAAAGTATGGAAACGTCACATTTCCTTCTTCGTCATCTCGTTCCTTCCATTTGTATTCTTTATTTTTAACGTTCCAAACTTTTTGAATAGGACTACGGACATGAACAAACTGCTTATGATTTTTGTTCAGTTTCAGTAATCCTAGAGCATCCGGAATTGTTCCACCAAAAAAGAGATTTGTAAAAAATTGTTCCCAGACAGATATTGATCCTACACACTTGGCTAAGAAGGGCGCATAAAGTGTCTTGACATTGGGCGTGTAATACAAAGTATCCGTATTTTGACCAAAAAAACCCTCAAATGAAGGGAAGGTTATGGAATCTAGATCAATTGTTTCTTCGTCATTGTTTTTCTTATCATGATCCTTTTTTTTATCTTCTGATGGAGAACTAGTTCCACTTTCACTATCACTGTCAACAAGGAGTCCATTCTCTCTCAACCGTGTTAGTTCTTCCAATTCTGGATTTTCGATCTTTTTCAACAGTTCTTGTGCATTTTTGGATAAAAGTTCCATCCATCCCTCCTTATACGATTTTGACACGCGTGCAGAGTCGCATCCAAGGTCTCTACTATCTACACAATGCAACCATGTTTCATTTTGGGAGGAAGTGTTTTTCTCCTCACCATTCCATTCTGAAACCATTTCATTCATAAATCGTCTATTTACAAAATCCAAGTAAGATCCTACCCCGTCCGTGCTTGGATCAAATTCATCCATTGACGAACCTTCAGAGTCTTCTGATATACAACGGATACAGTCAGGTGCACTTGGGATATATAAAGAACCTTCATTTTCAGCATTCTTTTCCGAAGAACCATTTTGGCATAATTCTACATCCCAAGGGGGAATGCCACCTTCCAAAACAAGATGAAGTCCAACTGTTTTGCTATTATCGCCCAGGCTATTTTTTTTCTTCAGTTCAAAAAACCAATCATCAAAGGTCCAAATGCCTTCTTTCTGTTGAAGTTGTTCTTTTCGTTTCTGTATAATCTCATCATGGTGACCTGTACACAATTCCTTATCATCATTGTCATTCATCATGATAAGACGCTGCCGATTCAATTCTCTGGCTTTGTCATCTAAATCATTCCATTCAAATATGGAGACTTCTGTAGTATCATTAGTATAATGAAAAATATCAGAATTATCTCCATCATTTTTATTTTCTTCTATGGATTTATTACTGTTGTTTAATTTGTTGGATACCAATGTATTGAGATTGGATCGGATATCGTCAAGGATTTGTGCGTCCAAAGTACCAAATGTGTTTTCTTTAACAATGCGTTTAGGAGTAGATTTCTTCTCTGTATCATTATCACTTTCATCTGAATCATCATCGCTGCAACTTTCTTCAATAATCTCTCCATTTTCATCAAAATCTTTAATGGATACCGCAATCACATATGCTTGTCCCTTTTTAGTACTTTCGCTACGAATCCAAACAAGTAAAATATCCTCATTTTGGGCCATCATCTCCAAACCTCCGTCGCCGTCATGCATAATACTATTACTCCATTCTTTCGCTTTTTCCATGGATGCAAGTTTTGATTTCTTTTTCCACACTCGTGTCGTAAATTGATACGTCCCAGCACTTGGCCCCATTGTTGCTTTAGTGAACATGGCAGCATCTTCAGCTAAAGTATGAAGAGACAGGAGCGGTATCCATCCTTCCTTGGGTTTGAAATATCCACCGGATCTTGTAACATCGATGGCATCTTCATGAGATTCTCCACAAAGAATGACGTTTACTTTTTTTGCAAATAGTTTTCCTGTCAATACTTGGATGTAATCTGGACCAACTAAATCTGGTATAGGTTGAGAGGAGAGTTTCTTCTTCTTATTTCTGGACCGCTTGGATGGCATTTTTTCACCTTTTTGCTTTACTTCTTGGTGTAATATTCACACGTGGAAATAATATAGTTTTCATTTGATGGAATGCTTCTGACCGTAGAATTATTTTACAAACGAAGACCAAGCTAAATTGATTCAACCTACTGCTAAAATTAACTAATGCAACAGTAATGATGATTGATTACAAGTGCATCATATTAATATTGAATCCATTGCCATACTCAGACTCATTTGCACAAGAATTAACTATAAATTATGGTAATTTCTCCATTTAGATTATTTTTGAGTGCAGACCAGACCTTTCATCCTAAAGTATTTATCTTAACTCTATTTTTCTAGTTTTTTTTTTCAATTTTTCGCAACCGGTGCATTTTCTTTTTTTTCAACAACTTCCTCTTTCTTTTCTGATTCTTCATCTTTTAATGCAACAACTTCCTCTTCCTTTTCTAATTCTTCTTCTTTTAAAGCAACAACTTCCTCTTTCTTATCTGATTCTTCATCGTTCGATGCAACAACTTCAACTTCCTTTTCCAATTCTTCATCGTTCAATGCAACAACTTCATCTTGCTTTTCTAATTCTTCTTCTTTTAAAGCAACAACTTCCTCTTTCGTATCTGATTCTTCATCGTTCAATGCAACAACTTCATCTTCCTTTTCTAATTCTTCTTCTTTTAAAGCAACAACTTCCTCTTTCTTATCTGATTCTTCATCGTTCAATGCAACAACTTCCTCTTTCTTTTCTTCCGGAGGATCTTCTTTCGATTCATCCTTCTCAGCTCCTACCTCTTCTTCGGGACCAATTTCTGCATCAATATTGGCGTAAGCATCTGCCTGAACCTCAGCCGCTGCTTCCTCTAATAAATTTCTTTTTTCTCTATAAAACTTCTCTTCTAAATCTTCCCTCAAGCGGAACTCCTCTTCAAGCCTCATTGTAGCAGCATTTTTCTCTTCCTCCAAAATAGCCAAGCGTTCCATAATTTTCCCTAGAGGACTGAGTTTATCTTCATTGGCAAGAATTTGCTCGTTCCAGTCACCAGCTAATTGAGATGCAAACCTGGTTTGTTCTTCTGAAGCCTCAAATGATGATTTAGGTTGTTGAGAAAGCACCTCCTCTGCGACCGTTTCTTCACTAGCAGTGAACCAATCAGCAGCACTTGAGTCCTCCAGACGTTCCCTACGTGTATTTTGAATGGCTGTCATTTCAGCTTCCCACTCTTCCTGCTCCTCAGGTGTTTTGAACGCATCATCCATTGATAAATCTTCTACATTACCGTTAGCTGTTCCAGTGGAAACTTCCTCACTCTCTGCTTCAACCTTCTTCTTTTTCACTCTTCTCATCTTTTTTCTTTTTTTCTTTCTTTCTGGACTTTTTCCAGCTGCAGCCTGCTCTGCCGTTCCGCCAACAACTCCAGATCTAGGATCAGCAAACCCCTCCACTTTCTTATTCTCAAATGGATCCGATTCCTCATCTACATTGATACTTCTACGAAAAGAAAATGCGTCATTTAAATTCATCAATTCTCGCTGAGTCTTTCGTAATTCATCAATTTCTATAGTGCTTTCTATGCTGTCATTAAATTGCTTTGTGGCTTCGGCACTAGCTTCCCTAAAAGTATTCAAGGTTTTTCCAATCTCTTTCACAAGTTTATAAAGATCTTGTGGTCCCAATACAAAGTATCCTACAAGAAGAGTCACGGCCTAGTTTTATCAGTATAGGTTATGATGGAAAGTGAGATCCAATACTTTAACATAAAATATATACAGAAAGTTGGTCAAGGCCGAAAGTGCAGTGATGAAAAAATACTTACAATTTCAGGGGCACCAACACCAAATATTCCATCATTTCCAAGAAAATTCATGGTTAAAGAATTTGTAGATTTTCTTGATTTTCTTGCTGGAACTGGAGACTTGAAACGCATTCTTGACCCCATAAAATGAGATTGTCTTTGTTGAGCTGCACCTGAAGTGGGAAGATTGAAAGCTCTACTGCGAGAAAGAGTTGTAAAAGCTCTGCATGGTCGCCCAATTATACTCTGGAGGCACAATAAGCTTAGTCCAAACGTACATATACGCCTTTGTCCCATGGTGAGGATGGTTTTGTTTGTTGCAATTGAGGTTTACTTCTTGATGAAGTAAAAGTTTACCTTCCACATGTAGAAAGCTAAGTGTTTTAAGATCTAGAATATTCGTACGCACTCAAAAAAATGCAAAGATTAATCGTACGTATGATTACATATTAGAAAGGTTCCTCGATTCAATTTCACAGCTTCACCTCACGAAGTTCTTGAAGCCTATAATCTGAGGACATTTGAATTTACATGCTTTTATCTCCTGAGAGAAACTGTCAAATTTGCTGCAAAAAAGTGTAAATGTTTGTTCCATCGAATCGAAATTTCATGTAGCACTTGCGATGTGAAGTATCTATACATTTATGTGCAATTTTATGGGGATATTTAACCACCCCTTCATGAAAATTTGTTCACTGTAGATACTTTAATTTGGGAAATGAAAGAATCTGGTTTTTAGTTCTTGCGAGACAATTTTTCCAATCGTCTAAATGCACAAAATGAATTCTAAGTTGGTGAGGACTCTGCAAACATCTATCACCTTTTGAAGTTTTCAGATGCATACATGTACAGATCATCGAATGGACCATTTCTTCAAATTTGCTATCCTATTTGCTACACAAGATTTTCGAAAAAATGCCTGAACGAAATCATATTAAATCGCAAAACAAACGATCGACATGAGCTCCAAGTTATTCCTCTTCATAGTTTTTTATTCATACTTTTTTGCATCGGCAGAATCGAGGTAATTTTTTATCTGAATAGGAGGCTTATATTCTTCTCTAAATTGAAAGCTTCTTTGATCTCTCATGATTTTCATTAATTATGAATATGAATTTATTTGTGTGACGCTTTCGTTGAGGATTCTTGCTAACTTATCTACTTAAAGATATGATACAAAGCTTCGCGTCATCAATCTATATTCAATGACACTGCGATACATTTATTTCGTTTTGAGTAAAAATATAGACCTTCCTCATCAACATTAAATATTTAATGCAGATAAAGTGATGCACTGCTTCATTATGAAATTCTAGAGAACTTGCCATGAGAACATTCCACCTGAATTGGCCGTATCAGTCAAAGATGACAATATTAAATACACATTATTGCATAATTGCATGAAGGTCGCTCATATATCTTGATAGAGCATCACATATTCATCATAGAAAAAGATGAATTGGATTTATATTTTCCTATATCTTTCGAAATGTGTATCTTTGTAAAGATTTCTGTTCGAAGAAATTAAAAGATCTTTTCAATTTATTTATTCCTTTACGTACGAGCGATCCTTATTCTTGAGATAGGCCTGTAATTTCTCAATGTTGAGATCTTAGTAAGATTTTGCGCACAAATTCCCAGAACAAGAAATAAGAGTAGTCAGCAGCAACGTAGCTTGGTGCCGTATCAATACCAATTAGGGATTCATCGCGCCAAAAAGAACAAAGAAACAAGAAATTCTGCATTGATCAAAAGATCTTTTGATGAAAAAAATATTCCATAATTATTGTATCGGTTTATTCTATTTCCTTACCCGTGCGAAATAATGAATTAGATGAAATAGATTTTTCATCAAAATAATCTTGATCTCTCTTCTCTGCTTTACTTCACATTCAATGTTTTTCAAATTGATTCTTTTGAAATAGCAGAACGAAAACTTGTTCTTGTAAGATTTATGTCAAGAATTGATGTTGATTGCACAGATTCACAATTAGTCATATAATCTAAAATAATAGCTTCGAGGCTTTCTTCCGGTTCTTTTTTTCGTATGTAGGAAAAGATATGTATCTTCTTACATCATCTATTCAATTATTGCGTGTCCACAAACAAAAGTACATCAATCAACGATTTGTTCTATTTATTAGACATATTTCGTCTAAATAAATTATACAATCTATATTTATTACGCAACAACGTCATTTTCTTTTCCTTATATTCGTCCTCTTTCATACGTATGAAAAGATAGAGAAATTTGATAGTCTTTGCCCCTACCAAGATCTTGGTTACAGTTGACACTCAACAACATCACGGTTAAAGATTTCTTTGGATTTTCTGTGTGGAAGTGAGTGAATCATCTTTGCCTTTGTGCTTGCTCGTATGATTGCCAAACATGGTTATAACCTCATTTGATGTGGGTGGCTTCAGGACTTTCAATAATTCCAAACTTTTGAATGCGGATATTTTATGTTGACATCAATTTTTCCATTTTTCGACAACAACACCGCTTACTAATTTGAAATATTTTTTATCGTTTTAGACGCACAGAGCTCGGAAAACAACTGTAACAATACATTTTGTTGGACATGAAGAGAAAGAAACAATTCGCATAAAAAAAGAGAAAAATTAATCTGAGTTAAACTACGTCATTTAAAACCTGACCTTCGGTAAACGGAAGAACAAATCAAAGAACAAATGCATGTTAAGAATTGTATCTTATAACTGAATATAACTCTATTTCCCGGGAAATCTACAACCTTGACGAAGATTATAATATCTCTTCACCGTTCATCATTCAAGAATAAATACAAGTACGGATCTTCAAGCATAATTGCTGATGAATGACCCTGATTCTAAAAAACAACAAATGCCATCCGCAATGTCTATTATTGCAGATGCTGCGGCAAATTCGCAGTCTATTCCGTTTCATAATCCCATGCAAAAGATTCCAAACCGAGTGTCAACTAATTCAATCTTTGAAAGGGGCAATTCATTATCTAGGCAGATAGATCCACTGAAGAAGAGGAGAGGTGGTACAGGTTCTGTGGTTGTGAATGCATCTGACATGGATGCTTCCTCCAAAGTTGCTCTTACAAGATTATCGAAAACTGAAAACGCATTGGTCTTGCCATATCAACAGCAGCCAATAAAACCTATTGCTTCTTCTGTGAAAGTTTCTTCATTAGACATGTTATCAACGTCAACTTCAAGCAATCCTTTAGCACCTGTTCTTCTTGATCAAATTTCCACTGCAAAAACCACGTTTATAGGAAATGCAACAATTGCAACCCCAGAAACACCAATAGGTCAAGTCGTAGAATCTGGGCAAGAACAAACTGGAAGGTGGACTCGTGAAGAACACGAAGCCTTTCTGTCTGCTCTGCAAAAGTATGGGAAAGAGTGGAAGAAAGTTGCAGCTAGAGTCAAAACTAGAACAGTAGTGCAAACGCGAACACACGCTCAAAAATATTTCCAAAAGCTACAGAAAGCAATGTCTAATGGGAATAATGATATGAATAGTAATGCTATCGATGCAATGATGATGATGTCTAAAGATGATGAAAATGGAGAAAATGCTTTATCTACATTGTCAAAGAAAAAGTCCACTCCACAGAAGCCTCCTAATAGACGGAATGGGTTGCCATCTTTGACAAAACTTATGCGAGAGCAAGAGCAAGCTGAAGCAACTGCTGCAGCAGCGCAACTTATGGCCCAGATGTCATCAAATATGGTGATGCAAAGCAAAAAATCACAACCGCAATCGTACTCCTATTCTGAGCCGAGTTCCTTGGCACCAATGTACTCCTTTACAAACGGAACATCAAACATTAAGATTAGCGCTCCATCTCACGAACAAGTAAATGATCGTGTTACCAAGTATGGATATCCTGAACCTTCACCTGCCGCATGCGGAAAAAGGAAATTAGCTGAGATTGCTGCAGCTCAGATGTTGGCTGGCGTTGCTGCTAGTTCAAACATAATTAACAGTGCCGCCGTAAATAATTCATCGTCTTCATTACAATTCTATAAAGGCATAAAAAACAGTGGTCAGGCCATGGATAATAGTACTTCGCTTCAAATTGTGAACCCTGAAAGTCTACCCGTAGAAAACGGAAAGAAAAGACAAAGATGGGCAATACAAAATAGCCCAAGTACACCATGGGAAGATCAACTTGAAGCTCTGGTTTCGTAAGTTATTTTCTATTCTCCCTTATCGTAAGGTTTCAATTATAATTTCTCATGCTTCTTATCTGTTTGATAAAGTCAATTTCGAAATAAAGAGAATAGAAGTCATAGTGAAAGTTCTTCTTCTACGGCTTCCAGCGTAACGGAATTCATGGATGTTTTGCCTCCACTTCAACCTCAGCCGTCACACTCTGCTCTTCATACTGCTGTGATATCGTCAGATGTCAATCAAGTATCACAATTGTTAAAATTAATTGTTTCCTCATCCTCTGATTCCCTAAAACCGAATTTAAATGGTTACACCCCTCTTCATTCCGCGACTTGTTTGAAAACAAATTCTTTGGAAATCACAAGGTTGATTCTCTCTGTGGGAGCTGATGTAATGGAAACGGATAGAAATGGCAATACTGCACTTCATTGGGCTGTAAGAGGTGGAAATGCCGATGTTGCTCATGTTTTAGTCATTCGCAATTGTTTACTAGGTAAGTATTAGGAGAAAACAGATCTTCTGCATTTATTCGTGTACTATTTTTGACAAAATCTCTTAATTTTGATGACAGACTCGTCAAATAACTTAGGAGAAACCCCTCTTCATTGGGGTATGAGAAGCGGCCCAGCTGGTGCTGCACTTGTTCGGACCCTCCTTGCAGATGGCGCAAAGCCACTTATATATTCAAAATCTTTTCAACGTCCCGTTGATGTTGCCGCTCAAGGTTTTTCATTGATGCCAAAAGCAAGTAACTTAAAAGATATCATAGCAACGCGTAAGAATTTTTTTCTAAACTCGTCACAATCACGAACATTAGTACTTCACCATCCAGACTGCCTGGAACATGTCCCAAAATGTGAGCAAGATTGGGAAGTGCCTGATCGCGTGGAATGTATTCTCAAGTCGATTGATGGCGAGGAGGGGAATTTAATATTCAGCAGGGAGATCATGATATCGTCAGAATTTGAAAGAGCTAATTTAGAGTTTTTAAGCAGAGTCCATAGTGCAGAATATTTAGCATTTATCAATGACTTAAGTAAAGAATTGGAAAGTAGAGGAACATCAAACGACCAGAATGGAGAAAAGAAACAGTCAGTGATTCCATTTACTCCTGTTGTCCAACGTACAATGTTGAAAGACGATAATGTTGAAATCGGGACTCATTCAGATACTTCTTTTGGTTCCGGATCATTGAAAGCCGCAAGAAGAGCAGCAGGAGCAGTTCAGCATTCTGTTGATCGGTAAGATCAATCTATCATCATTCATATATTATGATTTCTCTTTTCGTCATTTCTCAATTTATTGTTTATTTCTAGTGTTTTAATGGGA
>Ga0209092_10000163_pt1 | contig 61681 bp, 43 predicted proteins | sample FraStrMetagenome_FD_187446 | JGI IMG/M metagenome (GOLD analysis project Ga0209092, IMG submission 187446) | Marine eukaryotic phytoplankton communities from Arctic Ocean - Fram Strait ARC3M Metagenome (SPAdes) (version 2) | ecosystem: Environmental > Aquatic > Marine > Oceanic | place: Fram...
TAAACACTTGACAACTAGCTAGAATACTGTTATAATAGCTACTTGCAACAACATTCGTAGAAGCATAAAGTAGATTTGTTTGGACAGGGGTTCGACTCCCCTCGTCTCCACCATAAGAGTATTGTAACGTCCTTAATCGGAACGAGCGTCTAACTCGTGTACAGTACTCTTATGATGGGGACGCTCTGGATTCGACAGGCGAATTGAGGTTATGTGGAGAATCAGTCAATGCTAAAGACTGTAAGGGTTGGGAGTTCCCGACTAAAGAAGCTAATAAAATAATCGCAAACGATAATAATTTTGCACATGGTGATTACGCCTTAGCGGCTTAATCTACCGGGGTCGGGCTCGCCTAGCAACAGAATGAGCCATTTTATTTTAGGGTATGGTATCACCCTGACAGGATGTCAAAGCTACTTGGTACGACATACCAGACACAGGATGTGCGAAAATGTCATAACTAAAAGGAGGTGGTCTGGTTCACCACGAGCAGGATGCTTAAAACGAACCACTTCTTCTAATTGACGTAAGGACTATATAATGACAAATTCAATCATCATTCCATCATCTGATAAAGATGTACAACGCATCAAAGGCGCTATGAACGAAATTAGTGCATCCTATACTCGCATCGATGCCGAGCGTGATTTCATTAAAGACGCTGTTGAGTCTTTGTCTGAAGATGTTGGAATCCCCAAGAAGTACCTCTCTAAGATGGCTAAAATCTTTCATAAAGAAAATGTATCCGAGTTGATCTCTGAGATCGAAGACATAGAAGCATTAATCGAAACTATTAGCTAGGAGACAACAATGTCTAAATTAGTTAGCACTACATTTAAGTTGCAGGAAGACGGTAAAGCTCAAGCAATGATCTATGAAACTGACGGCGGTTGGTTGATCGAGTACTATGATCCAAGAGGTAGTATGATTGCTTCGGAGAAGCATATTGGTAAGTCATTACAATGGGTTGAAGATGCTGCCGAGAACTGGGCACAAGGAATAAAGGTGCTAAATGGGTGATAAAAACATTGAAGGCCTAAGAGTGATCAACCGCCTTAACTCTGAGCGCATCATGCTAGAGATAAAGAGGCACATTGATGCAGGTGTTCCATACATTGATGCAGTAGTTGAGTATGCTGAGAAAAATAGCCTTGAGATAGAAGTCTTAGGAGAGATCATTCGTAAGTCGCCTCTATTGAAAGCAAACATCTATCGTGAAGCAGAAGACTTAAATATGGTCGAGAAACTTGTGAGATTGCCTGTATGAGTTCTATGTATTCTACTAGAGATGCTTTTGAACTCTATAGTTACTACATGGCAATCAAGAAGCATTTCACATCAACTTATGACTTTGTGAAGTATGGCGGTAAGATGAGACTTACCGTCGATGGCTTCGAAAATAGAAAAGATAAGTTCTTTTTCTATAAACTATCTAAGAGAAAAGATGCTAAAGATTTTATTCTAGCGAATATATTGAAGAAGCCTGATCTCTGGATTGGCAACTTGATAGACAGTCACGAAGCAGATGAAGTCTATACTGAGTGGTCAAAAAGGCAACAGTCATTGACTTACACATTTAAGAATGATTTAGATGAGTTAGACGATGACTTCAATGCCAACATTGTTGTCGAAGATGGAGAATATCCAAAACTCCTATCTCTGTTCAACAGAAGAAGGGTATGCATTGAGACATTGATTATCATTGATGAACTCACTGGATGCTTTAAGTATTGGGAGAAGACTATTCGTGACACCATAGTTTTCCCTGATATAAATAAGACTGTTAACAACTATAAACCTTTTTTAGATTATGATAAAGTGAAAATGAAGAAAATAGTTCTTGACAAATACAGCAACACCTAGTATAATACAACGCATACGAGAAGTACTAAAATCGTAAAAACTATATAACGCATACAACGGAGAAACACCTATGAGTTTTGCATCATTAAAGAAAAACCGAACATCCTCTTTTGACAAACTGAACAATCAGCTTCAGTCAATGTCTAATCAAAAAATGTCCAAAGGTGACGACAACTACTGGAAACCAGAAGTCGATAAAGCTGGCAATGGCTATGCTGTACTTCGATTCCTGCCTGCATCTGAGAACGAAGATATGCCTTTCGTTCGCTATTGGGATCATGGCTTTCAAGGGCCAGGTGGTTGGTACATCGAGAAGTCTCTAACAACTCTAAGTCAAGAAGATCCAGTATCTGAGTATAACTCTCAGTTGTGGAACTCTGGTCATGATGAAGACAAAGAGATTGCTCGTAAGCAGAAACGCCGTCTTAGCTATGTAGCTAATGTAATGGTCGTATCTGACCCATCAAATCCTTCTCGTGAAGGTCAAGTTTATTTGTATAAATTTGGTAAGAAAATCTTCGACAAACTGAACGATGCTATGAATCCTCAGTTCGCTGATGAAGATCCAATCAACCCATTCGACTTTTGGGAAGGTGCTGACTTCAAACTAAAGATTCGTCAAGTAGAAGGCTATCGCAACTATGACAAGTCTGAGTTTGCATCACCTGCTCCTATCTCTAATTCTGAAGGTGCGCTATCTGATGAAGATATGGAAGCAACGTCGTGGAATAAACAGCACTCCCTAGCCGAGATTGTTGATCCTAAAAACTTCAAGTCTTATGGAGAACTTAAAGCTAAACTGCACAAAGTTCTACAACTTGATGGCGGTTCACACGCACCCAGCCCGACCGCTGAGGACAGCAATGCGGGGATGGCGTTTCAGCCTAACTTTAAAGAGCGAACTGCACCAGCAGCCGCTCAGGCTGAAGCCCCATCTCCAACCTCTTCAGAGTCAACGGATGACTCTCTTGATTTTTTCAAGAGTCTAGCTGAAGACTAGAAGAGACAAAACTCAATATAGCGAGTTTATGGGGAGATGGAAGCCAAAAGCTGAAGTCTCCCCTTTTTATTACACAAAGTTAATGTTAAAGGGGTTGACTTTCTTTCTAGCCATGATATAATAGCTACATAAATTGAGATGAGAGAGAAAAATATGAAATGGAGGCTATAAAATGAAAATATACGGAGTGTATGATGTTTACGGTGGCCAATACGGCGAGACTTCAGAAATAGACCGATACTATCTATTAAGAGAAAAAGCTATAGAGTTTATACTTGATGAAGGCGGTCATGAAGCACACCTCGATGATTGGTTAGTTGAGATAGAGGTTATAGAATGATACACAACAAATGGAGAACAATATGAGTAAAGTTTTTAAAGTTTTGAACAGAGACGTTAGCATTCGAATCAATCGAGATAACACTCCACCTGAGCGTTTCGAAGTTACTATCAATAACGAAATCTTTACTTACGGTTACTTACCAGATGCTGTTGATAGAGTTAGAGAAGCCGCACCAGAGTTGATTGCTTTAAACTTAAAAGACATTATCAAAGAAAAAATCTGGTTCTAAAGTTGAGGAACTTGAAGAACTTCTCAAGCAAGACAACATAGAAACTACATTGCCTCGCAAGAAGAAGGATGATTATTGAGGAACAGGTAAGTGACTGTTCATAAGTGAATTATTACCACCATTGACTATATTGAATATAGTGCTAGAGCCACCAACGCTCGTGTTATTCGTATTATTACCGCCAGCATTTACCATCAAGTCAGGTCTCATAGGTGCACCGCCTCCGAATGCTCCACCACCTTGTGCAATTGTTTGTATATTAGCCACTTTGGCATCCACTACTGAAGCAGGGATAGTTGTTGCTGAATCAGGGCCTTTTAGTTGTTGAGCCCTCTTTTTAGCATTCGCTCTTTGCTGTTTTCTTTTATACCCAGCCATTCCTGCTTTCCCTCGGAATACATCTTCACTAGGTTCGGGACCCTCACCCGATAGATAATCAGCTAACTCTTCTGATAATCTTTCGCCCGCAACAGAGCCAATTAATGCTCCTGCTAAACCACCAAGAATACCACCAGGTACGGCACCAACAACTGCGAAACCTGAACCAAGTGCGGCACCTGCGGAAGTACCCGCAAAACCGCCAAGTGTAGCACCACTAACAGAACCTAACGCACCCGCAATTTGCTTATTAACTTCATCGGGTGGCGCATCATTATAGATTGCCATAAGTGGATCGATTAATGCAGGTATTACTGCCAATGCAGGCCCCGCAAACTTAAAGAACTTAGCATACTTAGCGAGAGTTGACAGTCTACCTTCTGCTTTCAACGCATCTGCTACTTGACCAGCACTTTGGAATCGACCAGTACCTGCATCAATTACTCTACCTGCTGAGTTGACTCTCATACTGCTTGGAATGTTAGCAGGTCTTGGTGTATTGCGACCACCGCCTGTCGTAGGTCTTGGTGTGCTACTTGCCGGCGAAGTCGTAGGTCTTGGTGGTCCTGACGGTGTAGGAGTCGTTGGTGGAGTCACAGTCGGTATTGACGATGGCTTGAATGCTTTCACGACTTTATTAGCTATTGCTTTAGCACCTTTTGCAATTAACATTGGAATTGCAATTCCTAATGCCCCGCCAACTGCTAAACCAATATTACTTGCCGCTTCATCACTAATAGGCAAATCTAAATCTTTCATTTTTTCAGAAAGGGCACCTGCTAAGAAGCCAGGCAATATGAGTCTTTTACTGATCAATCCACCAAGGATTGCCCAAAGTGATCCCTTGCCAGTATCATCAAACTTTAACGCAGAAGCGAATGAGTTTGAAATTACATCACCGTTCTCGTCTAGTTTTTGTTCTACTCCACCTTTAACATTTAGTGCAAATTCTTTAATCGCTGGTGCCGCTAATGCTAATCCTAAACCTTTAGCGATGGTCATAGCAAGACCACCTTTATCTTTTACGAACTGATCACCACCTTTCTTGACATTCTTAGCTGTTTCAACTGCTTTTTTACCGGCAGCCGCACCCTTTTCAGCGACTTGTTGCAGTCTAGTCTTTCTTGCGGCATCAGCGGCCGCATCAGAGGCAGCCTGAGCAGCCTCTTCTTCTGCTCTCGCCGAGTCTTCTTGAACCTTTAACTGATCTTCTTCTATACTAAGAAGTTTTGCTAAGGCACCAAATGTCTTTTCTTGGCCGTCATTGATCTGTGTCAGCAACTTGATCATCGGATCATCTGCTGGGTTTGATGCGGGTCTGCTAGGTGGTAACATTTAATTAATCCTTGAATTTACTATCGATGTAACATTTGCCATAGTAAAGAATACCTAACCAAACAGTGAATAATACACCGTCAAGATATGATAATGAATTCCATGCTTCTACGGGATCCATCTTATTTCTTCTTCATTGCTTGTGTGCCAAAGAATGCCGCAACGATACCAGCAACAGCGACAAAATATGTCGGTGCCATGCTTCCCAATGTCTTTTGTGCTTCGTCTAATCCTGCGAGAGATGCTAGAACAACAGCAAATGGGTACAACAATAGACCACCAAGAGCAAACCATGTCATGTTACGCTGTGCGTCACGCATAGCATCAGCATCTTCTAGTTCTTTTCGTCTAAACTCAAGATACAATGCTTCTTCTTGCTTGCTTACTTGACCATCACCATTTGTATCAGCAGGGTGAAATACGTCTTTTGTTTCTTCTGACATAACTACCTCATTTTATTATTCTTTTGATTTTAATTCTTCCATATATTCTACTAACATTTCAACATACAAATCTCTTTCGTATGGCAGAATGTTTTCAATATCAGCTATACTGTATTTATGATGTTGAGCCAATGAGAACAATGTTTTATAGTAAATTCCCAGACTGGTATGACTCAACATTAGAGAAAAAAAGTTTCTGTTCCATCTAATACAAGATTTTTCTCATTACCCTTACTATTGATGTATGTTGTCTCAAATCTTAGAGAAGGTATTGTTTCGAAAAAGCTTTTAAGTTCTTCTACCGTGCCGCCAGGAAAGGTATCAACAAAATCTCTTATTTCTTCTATGCTATATTCGCTTAAACTTGCGACTTCATCACCATTTACTACACAATCAATACACGATATCATTACATCAAATGCAGTGTTTGTAGGATCTTCTTCATAATTCAAAAAGATGCCCACTTGATCCAGTGTAGGGTACTTCATCATCAAGCGCATATCGTCATTAACTTTTATTTCTTTGCTATGACTTTCGTCAGTATGCAATACAATTTCATCAATATCCATTTCTAGTTCAACATCTTCGCCAGTTTCTTCATCTTTGACATTAAATGTGATTACATTATTGACCGACTTTGATCTAATCTGCATCATCAAATATTCTAACTCAAACATCGGAAGTTCATCTACATTTACATCTTCACAGCAGTTTGTTACTATCTGTCTCATGGATAATATTACTTGATTTGGCTCTTGAGCCTCTTGAGCCATTAGAAGAATCTTCTCTTCTTTAACTGTAAACGGTCTATACTTTACAGTCTTACCAGTTGATAATAGCTTAGTCTCAAATAACGGAAGATCGATCTTCGGTAATCCCATTGCACTTCTCCTATAATATAGAAATTATTTAAATTATTTAAACGAATTATAAATTGTATTAACATTAATCAAATTATTGATTGCGTCTTGAACTCCTTGAGGCTTACTAATAGACTCTAATGCATTCACTGTGTTATTTATTGAAGAGAACCATCTCAACAATCTACCCGTATTAGATCCTGGTAAATCAGATTGAACTCTACCAGCCTCAGAACCAGTTACTTTAAGTTGATCATATGTAAATCCAATAGGTAATGTTAACACTTCTGCCGCATTTTCCCAAGCGACAGCGACATTTCCAACATTAACTGGATATAAGCCAGAGAACTCATAAACATATTCAACCTTTCTACTGTTTTGAGAGAATACTGCTACTTGCATAGTAGTGGCATATTCGTCTTTATATCCCATCTCAAAAGGCATTGCATTATCTACTGAGCCGTAATTACCACCGCTTCTATCATAGTTAATGATTGCTTGTGTCCATCTATGAAATAGCTTCATCACTCCAAAGTTTGAGTCTACCATAAATGATGTAGGCATAACAGGAAAACTCATTGTCTGGGGTCTTCGAGTGATGGGTCCAAAGCCCTGCTGTTGAACATCTGCTGTAGTAACATCAAACTCTGGTAACTGTACAGATTTACAGAAAAATTCTAGGTCCTTACTGATAGGAATACTTCCTAGTTCATTCTGTAATGCCCTAGGCATCTGTATTCTAGCAAAGAATAGATTACTCTTAGCCACCCCATGCTCATGCAGTTTTGAATTAAAGTCTGCTATATTGAACGACATCTATATCTTCCCTCTGGATTCTGACCAAACCTTTGTTTTCGATGCACCAACAAATCTCTCTGTCGGTAAGAATAGTGCTATATCCCATTCTGAAGGATATACATACATAAATTTACTTGTTACCTGTGATGTCAAATATCTCTTAACACAGGGTCTGAACTCTTTAAACTTAGCCGCTTTATCTAGTATCTTGTAACTAATTTTTATCTTAGTTGTCTCATCATATGCAGTATTATTTGCTGTCTCATATAAAGCGTCCATCAACTTAGCACGAAGAGGTAGAGGCAAATAGTGCATATTCAGTCCGTAGAAGCCACCCTTAACTGTCTTATATGGGAATATTAGAGGTAGTCTATCATAGTACGGCAATGTTGCTTTATGCTTTGCCGAGTACTCATACATATACATACCGCCTAGAATAGGTCGAGATGACATTCTTTCTCTATCACCTTTCTTACCAAAGAAATCATTCTCTTTGACATTCTTATACTCTTTAGCCTGACTACGATACCAATCACGAGCAGTAGCCGTCTTCGCAGGTATTTTACCCTGTCTGACCCCTTTGGTCAATAACTCATCAAATAGTACTGCCATTACGGACCTCTTTTTTGCTGGCTTTAGCCATTATAGTGTTACGATACCTTCAGCGATTAATCGGTCTCTATTCGCTAAATGTTGTGCATCAACTTCATCTTTTGACCCACCAAAATATGGTACAGCATGACCCTCTTCTACTAATATCTGAGTAGCTGGTCGCCATGCGTCAGTTGTAGCACAATATACATCAAAGTCTCCGAGTACACGACCGAACTTGCCACGCATATCTTCGCCTTTCTTGCTGATCTGTGTCTTCAATACTGGGTTCTTACCGAGTAGAGACTTCAATCGTGCTTTAGCGGCTAGACCAAACTTCTTCTCAACTTTATCACGAGTTCTTGATTCTGGAGTATCAATACCCATAATGCGTACACGCTCATTATATAACCATATACCAAAACCTAGATCGATATCCACATCTACTGTATCACCGTCAACTATCTTTACCACTTTTGTTTTATATTCGTACATTATTTAAATTCCTTGTGTTTATAGACTATTTATACGTTAGATATTATTTTATTCCTAACTCTCGTTCTGTTATGATAGAGAACTTCCAACCTCGATCTTTGCAATATTCTTCAGCCGCATTCCATTTAGCTGAGTTCGTGCCCCAAGTCTTCACTTCATTTATATATCTCTTAGTGGGCTTGTTACGCTTAGTGTTCTGTACCTTAGGTGGCTGAGTCTGCGCCCATGGCTTTACTTCAATTAATATCTTTTCTTTTTTGCCATGAAATACTTTCTCGACATAGAAGTCTGGAAAATATCTATGCATCTTTCCGTCAATTGGTGAGCGATACGGCACAATTATTTCCTCACTATTCCATCGAGTGACATGAGGATGCTTATCCAAATATCTCATTAAGCGAAGCTCCCATCCACTTCTATAAATAATATTAGAAGAATCTCCTTTATACTTTTGAGGGTTATCTGGTTTAAATCTCCCTTGATAAAACTTTGCCACAATATCTCCAATACATATAAATAATTACCATAGACTAACTTATTATTTATATAAAGGTCCAGAGAAAAATGACTCAACTACTTAAAACAAGTCCACTAGAAGCGATGGCCAGAAGAAAGGTCGAGCAAAAAGGTCCTTCAGCAGTAATGACTTTTCCTAAGAATATAGGTGCTCACGGCACTCTTATGCGATTCTTTAAATATTCTTATGGTGGCTCTAAAGGTTCTGAAGAGACTCGTCTAGCAGAAATAATGTTACCGCTGCCAAAAACGATTCAGGATAACTTTAAGATTAATGTTGGGGGTGACGAACTTGGACTGTTGGGATCTGCAGGCGCTCAAGTAGCAGGTGACCCTAAAGCATTAGGGGAAATGGTATCAAATCTATCTGGACAATTAAAAAAGGTTGCTGGAGATGCAGGCAATGTGATCGCTGGCGCAATCAGTGGTAAAGTAGATGGCGATCAAGTAGGAATGGCAGTTAAATCAACTCTGGAGACAACGGGGTATATTGCAAAAGCTGGTCTGGCTAAAGTAGCTCCTGATATCGCAAACGGTATTGGAGCAGGGACAGGTACAGCGGTAAATCCTTTTGCTACTCTTGTATTTAAAGGTGTTGATCTCAAAGTACATTCACTAGAGTGGTTATTATCACCAGAAAGTGAAGAAGAATCAAGAGAATTAAAGAAAATTATTCGTACTCTTCAACGCATGGTACTTCCCGAAACATCAAGTCCTATAGGTGGTAATGAAACTGGAGTATCAGCAGTAGATCGTGGTATATTAAGATATCCTGCGATGTGTAATATATATTTAATGGGTGTAGATCAGTCATATTACTTTAGATTTAAGACTTCTATGATCTCACAATTAGGAGTAGATTATACACCAAACGGAATTGCAATACAAAAAGGTGGTAAACCTTCTGCGATTCGTATTACAATGACATTAAATGAAGCATATATTCACACAGCAGAAGATAATCAACCATCTGAATTGATTGAAGAAGCAATTGCTGAAAGAATTGATGACCGCATTAGCGATAGACTTTCTTCAGATGACGGAGAATCTCCTACATATGATTCAAATGTGGTAAGAACCGATGACGGCAGTATCGTGGCACAGAATAATGCAGTTTCATCTGATGAGGTTACTATAACAAAGTCTTTACCAGGCGGTGAAACTGATACAAAAGTAATGACAAAGGCGCAATTAAAGGCTCAGGGCTTTAATGATGCTCAAATTGCTGGCACTGTAGCAACAGGCATTGATGGCGTAACATTCACACCAGGAACATAATTATGTATTTTTCTCAGTTTCCAACAACAAAATTTAAAGATGTTACTCTATTAGACATCACTCGTAAGGTTCAACTCGATAAATTAGTTGAATCAAATGCCCTTGCGTATATGAATTATACGGTCCAAGAGGGAGAAAAGCCTGAAGATGTTGCGTTTTATTATTATGATGATCCATCTTATGCTTGGTTAGTACTATCTTCAAATAATATTGTTGACCCATACACACATTGGCCAAAAGATGAAGCATCATTTCAAGAATATTTAAAGGTTCAGTACGCTGATCAAGCAGGTACAACAGGTGATGCGGTAATAGAATGGACAAAGAATGCCACAATAGGCGCTAATATTGTTGAATATCAGAGCAGATTAGATCCTAATATTAAGATAAATCGATCATCATATATTAATTTATTCTCTAATGCTGGATTCGAAGTCGATAAAGTGAAACAAGGTGAGGCATATCAGATTGTAAATACTGGTGGATATCCCGAGAACACAACAATATGGTCTCAATTAACAGGTTATAGCACCGCAGGTGAATTAAATAGTGTGGTACAAGTAGGCAATACATTTCAAGCGGGAGTTGACGGTGATACAATTCAAGGCACACAAGGCTCAGATATTAGATTATCAACAGGAAATAACGAAGCTGTCGCAGAATTTTATCCAGTTCGTATATATGATTATGAAGTACAATTAAATGAGCAACGAAGAGAGATACAGCTTGTGAATAAATCATTGCTACCGTCAATACAAAATCAATTAAAAAGAGTATTAAATGACTCGTAAACAATCACAAGCAGGATTTTACACACTTCGCTCGATGAAGATTAGGCCCCTGCTTCCGAGCCAGAGAAAGGGCGAGGGAAGCGCCGACCATGTAGATATAACAAAGGTCGTAACAGACTGGAGCTTACAAGAAAGCATTGATAGCCCATTTATATCAGGTTCAGCAATCATTCAAGAGAGTGATGATCTTCTTAGTAAGGTACCTTTAATAGGTGAAGAAGAAATAGAGATAACTTATCAAGATTTCTATGGAGATATACAAACCCATATCATGTTTATCTACTCTATAGAAGATATAAAGCCACTATCAAGCATCAATGATCGCATGGTAAAGTATACCGTAAGATTCTGTACAAAACAAAAGCTATTAACAGATACAAAAGAGATAAGCAGATCCTTTAGTAAGCAGAAGATAAGCGATATAGCATCTATTCTCTATGAAGAATACTTTAAACCACATACAGATAAAGAGATAGAGATAGAAGAAACAGATGGAGAACAAGTCGTAGTCGTTCCATGTCTATACCCTGATGCCGCAATGCAATTTTTATCTAGAAGAGCCTATAGTAGTAATAATAAAACATCTTTATATAGATTCTTTGAGACAAGAGAGAAGTATTATTTCTGCACGAGTGAGTACCTGACCAATAAATACAGTGGTTTTGAGGGTCTGGATGAAGAATCCAGGAATCGCTTATTTTTTATATACAACACTGTAGATGATAACACAGGAACAGGCCAGACCATAGCACAACAGAGCGTGAACACAGTGAACTACGGTACCAAGGTCGATACAATGAACGATATGAAGCTTGGTGGATACCGCAGGACCGTGAACGAACTTGACATCAACTATAGGTCCAGAATCAAAAGGACCTATGATTACTCTGATGAATACAAAGACTATAAGGCACCAGAGGACTTAAAGCTAACTCACTCGCAAGAGTTCCTTGATTCCTTTATGGCAGATGAGAATTCGCCTACTACTACACTGGTTACAGACTTTCCTCAGATAGGTATGGGGAAGGGCAAGAACAATATGCTGAAGCCGTATCAACACTTCTATGAGAACTATACTACTAAGCCTATAGTGGACTACCATATGAATAGGAATGCGTTTGATATAGAGATAAATGGTAGAGAGAAGTTATATGCGGGAATGATTATTAACCTAGAACTGATTAAATTTAGTAATACTCTAGCAGGTACCAGAGAGATTGATACTGAGAGAAGTGGTAAGTATCTTATCATGAATGTGGGATCTAACTTTAGTGGTGATGAGTTTAAACAGACTCTACGAATTACCAAGGGTGGCTTATCATGAGTGGTGATGCAGTAGCCATTTTGTTAGTAATATCAATCACTTACACACTGTATTTGAAATATAAGGATTCAGAATGAGCGAAGGGTTTAACAATATGCTCCACTTTGTTGGAGTAGTTGAAGATATTCATGATAGAACGAATAGTGGTCGTGTTCGTGTAAGAGCGTTTGGTATTCATCCTCCTCGTGCTGATGAGGGTCAAGAGAATAGTGTTCCTACTGCTCACTTACCATGGGCAACTGTATTAGACGGCACTTATGGTGTTGCACCAGTCATTCCTAGTGTGGGTGAATGGGTATTTGGTTTCTTTATAGACGGGCGAGAAGCACAACAGCCTATCATTACTGGTAGACTTCCTGGTATGCATCTACAAATGCCTGCAGGTAGTGGTGAGCCAGGAGAAGATGGCTATCTACCACCAGAATCAGTGAATGAGTTTGGTGCACCCCCACTTCATAGATATCAAGGTGGTGAAGATGCTCAGAAAGGACAAACATTAAGTCAGCGAGTGTTCCAGAATAGTAACGTCATGCAAGCAAATGGTGAGACATTTGATGAGCCACCTGTAATGATGCCTGAGAACAACTATGACAATCGATTAGTTAAGTCAAAAGATGGAGATAACTTTATCGTACTAGGATCAGGCCAAGATGGTAACTCTAGTGATTATATTATGATCTCCCACTCCTCTGGCTCTGTATTCCAGATAGATGCTAACGGTACTATGCTAGTTAAATCTTTCTCTGATAAGTATAACACAACTGATGGTGTAGAGTCAAACTTTATTACGGGATCACAGCATACTAACATTCAAGACGATTATACACTTAAGGTAGAGAATGGATGTGGTAAGATACAGATTGCTGGTAACTTTGATATCGAATGTACAGACTTTAATGTAAGAGCCTCTCGAAACATCAATCTCAACGCAGGAGCAAAGATAAATGCTTCTGGATTAGGTGTTGGTATCTATGCTAGTGGCGATGACATCAATATGATAGCGCATCAGCACTTCAAAGCATCAACAAGCGTGGGCGGTATGTACTTCAAGTGTCTTTCACCAGGAACTCCAGTACCAGGCATGACATCGAATGGTGGTGATTTTCATGTTGACTCGTATAAGATGAATCTACATAGTCTGTCATATACTAAGCTACATAGCACAGGATTACCTGCAGTATCAGCAGGACTATTACCTTATCCAGATGTTGGCCATAATGGTATCGATATCTATAGCACAACATCATTAAGAATGAACTCACTTGCGACAATGAATCTAAGCACAGTAGGTGTCATGGGAATCAATGCCGGGGGTGCGATGGGTATTAAGAGTATTGGTACATTAGATATTCATTCAACAGCACAGCTTGGAATTGGTGCTACTCTCTTACTCAATATGGATGGTCAGCTAGTCAATATCGGTAACGGCACAGCATCTGCAACAGCGGGATTTGCTGGTGGTTCAATTACGTCATCTATAGCACCACAGTTAGTTCAGTCAACAGTTGGAGCAGTGCCTAACATAAGTGTAACAGAAATAGCATCGTGTGTCAAGCCACCGAGCATAGAACATCCAGTCGTGCCCTTATTTACTCCGCTAGTGAAGAGAGTTAAAGCAGTGTTCACGAGTATGTTTGGCTCTGGTGATAACTTAGACTAGGTGGGATGGACTAAATACTTAGGTTGCCACTTTTATTATAACACATTTTTGCCCGTTGTCAACCATTAATTTAAAGAAAAGAGAGAATAAATGTCAATACAATGCGATAACACAACACCAATAGCCAGTAAAGCAGGTTCGCTAACTGTTGGTGATGCTGTGTTCGATAGTATCTTTGATCTGTCGAGTTTGATAACAAATGATCCATTAAGTCAATTAGATCGTGGTTCTGTTGTCTCGATTACAGATGCGCTGAATAATGTATTAGGAAGTGAAGACCTTCAGGCATATCCCACATTAAGTGAGAGATATAGCCAGTTTCCTCTTACCTATACAGAGATAGCTGATTATATGTTGACAAACAATGTAACAGTTGATATACTTGGTGAACTTCAGGCATATTCTGTGCCAGTTGGAGCTTCTTCTAGTATAACAGGTCTTCTTGACGATCTAGACTTCCATTACAATCAGAATTTTGGTAAGACTATCAGTGAGGGTCTATGTGGACAGTTTGCGAATGCTCTTCTTGATCTAGCGGCAGCCTTCTCTCTTCTTAACTCAGTTGTTGATAAACTAAACGGCTTGAATCTAAATGATCTTGATATACAAGCAAAGCTACAAGCATTAGCCGCTAAGTTAAAGATAGATGCGATTGCAGCCTCTATAAAAGAGATTATAACAAAGTTAGTAGAGAAAGTCAAGCGAAAGGTGTTACAGGCCGTTAATTCTATCATACCACAACTCAAGAACATGGGCTGTGCTAGTAAAGCATTATATAGAAAAGTAAGAAGACAGATTGATCAAGTCAACGAGTTCTTCTCTGATGCCAACATCAAACAGATTAAAGATAATGTTGAGACATTCATCTCAGAGATGGTCGCTAACTTCCAGCGTATGACGTTCAATAACATTGGTGCTATGCTTCATTCATTATGCTTATTTGCTGAACGACTACAAGACATATTAAGTGGTCCTGGTGATAAACTAAACAAGATAGTAGAAGCAACTGCTGTAGAACTTAAAGCACTTCAGAATGTTGGCCTTATCAATACAAAAGATGCAGTAGATAATGGGGGTGCTAGAGTATCTGATGCACAAAGAAAAGAGAAGATTGAATCAGCAAGAGAGAAGTTAGATGTCACGGACCCTTGTCCAACAGCAGACGAGATAGAAGCGATTAGTAAGATCAGTGAAGATGGTCTTGGCCAGTATATAACCTTCTCTAAGTCAGTGATTGATAATAAAGAATGGCAAGATATCGATAACTCTGTATGGAGTAAGCTACTTAGAATTACTTCTCAAGTGAATAAGGGATATGAAGATGTTAAGCAACAAGAGAGTGATGAACTAGCACAGTTTGATACAGATGGTGATGGTGTTATTAGTGACAAAGAGAATCCTAATATAGTTACATCATCTACTAGATCAGGGCGATCAACAGGTCTCGTGAAGACAAGACTACAGCCAGGCGATGCGGGTTATGTTGATCTCACGACAGTAACTGATCCTACTCTACCAGATCCTAATGTAGTGAAAGTAAAAGCAAAAGATCGATGGGATTTCGTGAAGAAGGCTGGTGGATCTCTTCTGAATACCTTTTTAGAGAATACCATAGAGAAAGTCACAGATATAGAAATAACTGACTTTGATGGCCTTACAAGAACATTAAAGCCAGGTGATGAAGGATATACTGAACTCAAGAAGGAGATACAACCTGATAACTATCAAGTTATAAATGGTGTCAAGAAGAAGACTGATGTTACTTCTAAGCTAGGTGGTGTATCGAATCACATACATCTTACGGGCTTTGCTGTAGACATCAAAGTGAATGACGAGAACAGAACATCTACTATCATTGCGGCAAGTAAAGCAGGCTTCTCTGGTATTGGTGTGTATAAGACATTCCTTCATCTAGACGTAGGTAATAGAAGATCATGGATAGCTGGACAAGACAGTGTTGATATTAAACAGCCCGAGAAGTTTGCCGGTACAGAACTCTCGAACTATGTTGATATCATGAGTAAGCACGACATAGACGAATATAGAAAACCTAGAGGCGATGACGAAGATTCATCTTCATACTAGTATAAATAAACTATAAAGGGTAAACAAAATGGCATTAACACCTCGCACACGATCACAAGAGTTCTTCTCTGATTTCACACGAAATCTAGAGCAGATACCTGGTAGAACAGATTTGTCTCGTGTAGTCAACGAGAGTGCTGTGAAACAAAGTATATTTAATCTAGTCATGACTGATCGTGGCGAAAGATTGTTTCAACCTAATATAGGCTGTGACATTCGTGGCTCTCTATTCGAGAACATTGATGCTAACTCAATGCTCATACTAAAAGAAAACATTAAGTCTACAATCAATACCTATGAACCTCGATGTAATCTTCGAGATGTAGAAGTAAGTGGTAATGTAGACAACAACGAACTAAGGGTGAAGATTGTATTCAGTGTCATAAATACCACTACTACATCATCACTAACAATTGATCTCAATAGGGTAAGATAGACATGGCAGATTTGTCACCAGTAACAAACTTAGACTTCAATGAAACTAAGGAAGCACTCAAGACTTTTCTAAAGAATCAAGGTCGATTCAAAGACTTTGATTACGAAGGGTCGAATATGAATGTGCTTCTTGATGTTCTATCGTATAACACATTCTATAATAACTATTACTATAACATGGCCATCTCAGAGATGTTCCTTGATAGTGCTAGCCAGAGAAACAGTGTATTGAGTCATGCTAAGGAATTAAACTACCTACCTACAAGTAGAAGAAGTTCAGCAACGAAAGCAACGATTAGTATTACAGCCGCTAATCTAGATAGTAACTATTTCACAATACCTGCTAATCGTGCATTCATTGGTCGCTGTGGTAACAAGACATATAACTTCCTTACTGATAAAGCATACAATGCTGTACGATCTGTCACAGACGATACCTTATACACTATAACAGATGTTGATCTGTACGAAGGCCGTATGATCGAAGAAACATTATCGACTGCTGATACTACACTATCAAATGAAGGTATTGATACACGAAGCCTAACATTAACTGTCAACGGTATTACCTATACATATCGTGCCGATATCTTTGGTGTAACAGAGACTGATAAAGTATTCTATCTACAGCCCGAGAATGACGGAAAGTACTCTATACAGTTTGGACAGAATAAGTTTGGTGTACAACCCACGATCACTGATTCAATCGTAGCGAAGTATAGAGTAAGTAATGGCCCTTCAGCAAATGGTGTGTCCTCTTTAACGAGTGGCAACTTTGGCGGCTCTTCATCGATCACAGTGAGTGTAACAACAAATACAAGTGGCGGCTCGCTGGCGGAAGACATTGAGTCGATTCGAACTTTTGCTCCGAAAGCACTTCAGGTCCAAGAAAGAGCAGTCACGAAACGAGATTACGAGACTCTGCTTCGTGCTAGATTCCCGAACATTCAAGCGATATCTGTATATGGTGGTGATGAAGTTTCACCCCCACAATTTGGTAAAGTCATTATCTCAGTTGATGTGACTGGTGGTGAAGGTGCGGCTGATTACGAGATTGCTAACTTCAGATCATATCTACGAGATAAGACTCCGCTTACAATTGAGCCAGTGTTTGTTGTTGCGAAGTTCTTGTTTGTTGATACAGTGGTTAGAGTAGTTTATGATTCTACTGCTACAAGCAAGAGCGCATCTCAGATTCAGAGCGAGGTTGTTGCTGGTATTGATAGTTATCAGACCACGAACTTAAACGACTTTAATAAGACACTTCGCCAATCACGACTAGCGGCATTCTTAGATTCAATTGATGGATCGATTGTGTCTTCTGATATTGTAGCCAAGCCTATCATTGAGTATGTCCCTACACTAAACTTTGCGACTAGTCCATCGTTCTCATTTGAGTCTCAGCTAGTACAGCCATATCCGTTTGATGTCACATTAGGATTCACGGCATTCAAGCCTGCTGTAGAGTCTACTAAGTTTACTGTAGAGAATACACTTGTAACAGCAAAAGATGACGGTAATGGTAATATCATGCTTGTGACTGCAAACACAGATCAAGAAAGTGTGTTTAAGCCTTCGGTAGGTACTATTAATTATACTACAGGTGCTGTTAAGTTGTCAAATCTTAGCGTAAGTTCTTTCTTGAATAAAGCAATTAAGTTTACTGCTAACACAGTGAATAAAGATATTAAGCCACCTAAGGATCGTATTCTTATGATTCGTGGTGAAGATGTAACAGTAACTGTAAGTCCATTGGAATCATAATATGCCCGTTACGATACGAGATAGCATCTACTCAGGAATAGCAGAACAGTTTCCTGACATCTACAAGGAACAAGGAGATTTTCTTGTAGAGTTTATTCAGGCTTATTATCAGCATAATGATGAGAAGATGGATCGTGACATACCAAAACTCAAGGATATCGATACCACACTTACTACATTCCTTGTCTACTATAAGAAGAAGTATCTAGCTGATCTCCCTCTTGACACTGCACTTGATATTCGATTTATCATTAAGCATATTCAAGATATGTACAAGAGAAAAGGTACACAAGAGAGTCTTGAGTTGCTATTCAGATTATTCTTTGATCAAGATATTGAAGTGTTCTATCCGAGTACTGCTATACTAAGACCATCTGATTCTGTTTGGGGCGGTGATGTTTATCTAGAGATGTTACCTGTCTATTCAGTAGATGAGTATCCTATATCAAGAGGAGATAGAATACGAGGCGATATATCTCTTTCTTCTGCATTTGTCGATGAAGTGTTGTTTGTAAACTTTAATGGAGCATTATCTCCTATTCTCTATCTATCAAATATAGCTGGCTCTTTCTCTTCTGACGATTCGATTGAGATTGTGACAACAAACAGTAGTGGGATTGAGACTGCTACCAATGTGGGTAAGTTGATATCAGGATCGATTAATGAAGTAAATGTTAATACAATTAATAGAATTGCTAATCAGAAAGTTGGTGATAAGGTCAAGATAAAGTCTAGCATCAGTGGTCTTGATGGCGAAGGTAGAGTGTCTAAAACTTCTCAGACAGAGACTGGTGAAATTAACTTCACTATTAGAGATGGCGGGTTTGGCTATGTTGATCCAGCATCTGTCACAGCTTCGAATGATATTGGCATCAGTAATCAAGTACTGATTATCGATTCAGCAAATGTGCCTGGTGCGTCTGGCTATGTTGATATTCGGAAAGGCGATGTATTAGTAACATCGGGTGTACCTATTACATATGATGGCTCGACCTCTACAACAAATGTTACAACTCAATTAGTTTCAGGTCAAAGGTATAGAATAGTATCAAAAGGTAATACGAGTGATGCTGAGTGGACTAATCTAGGTGCTGATGCTTCTCCTGTAGAGGGTGAGGTGTTTGTCGCTTCTGGCGCTCAATTTATGGTAGACGGTTCATCACCATTATCTGGAGTGGGAAATGGTACAGTAGGACCAGAGCAATTCACAATGAATGGATCTGTAAGAGTTATCGAATATAGGCATCCACTCATATTTGTTCAATCTAATACCGCTAAAGAAGTATATGACTTCGGCACTATTGTAATTCCTGGTGTAGCTAATGCGTTAGGTGCGGCCATTACCAATATAATATCTCCTGGCACTTTTGCTATTCCAGAAGCATTTTCACATTACACTAGAAATTTAACTAGACCCAACAATTTCTCTTCCTCTGACGACTTTGTTGCTAATTTCGATTCAAGCGTTCCCGTACCAAGAGTTAGTAGCGTAGACAGTGAAATACTTGCTGATTATTTAACCGCCGTTGCGTCAAATGTTTACACTGATGTTGGACAAAATCAAAAGCTACCTGGTATTGCTCCTAATTTGCCATCTGGGCCTCAGTCTTACGCAACAGCTTTGTACGGAATATATTCTATGTATAGTAAGTTTGGAATATATCCAGGATTTCAAGCCACTGCTAGACCTATACTGTCACAGTTAAATCTCAGTAGCAACTCTATTGGAAATCAAGCTGGTACCGCTATCGACTTTCCTTCTGTGACTAATCCTTCATTCTCTGTTTGGCGAATAAGAGATGATATCTTGGTGACCACACTGGGAAACTATGAATTTTCTATTAAGTCTCTTGGTGCAATTAACGCTTCTGCCAAATTCGATATAGGAACATTGACGAATGTAGAGACAGTGAGTTTGGTTACAGATCAGATTGGTGACTTTTTAACTACTGTGATCGATCCTAACAATAACAATCAAGGAGATGTGGGAGAAGATTATCAGATGTCTGGCCCAGGAGCTGAGAACTACGATACTTCTCTTGCAGATGCTTTCTCAGCAATTACCTTGAAAATAGGCACCATCGATTCTTTGAATATATCTTCAACCGGTACTGCTTATCAGAACGATGTTAAGACTCTATTAGTTCATGATAACATAGCTAAGTTCAATAAGAAAGATATCATCATCACATTTGACAGCGTAGATTTCTTTTTGGATGCTGGAGATACTATAACTCAAGCGAGAACTATACCTGATATCGATATAAATCAAGCAGGCAATATAAGTGAATCAGCACTAGAAGCTTTAGGAACAAGTACTGTAGGCGCAGGATATGCAGAGAGTTCTACATCATTTGCATTTACGCCTGGCGGCACAATAGAATACACATCTAAAGCTAAATTCTTAAAGAGGTCTGGAAACGATTTATATTTCAGACCAATAAGCTTCCATGGATTTGACACATCTCTTCCCATTAAGGTATCTAATTTAGATAGATCAGTCACAACTATCATAGACGATGTAGACTCTTTGCCTATGGGATCAAATGCGGAAATTGACGGCGTAGCTTCTTTTCAAACTGGACAAATAGATGAAGTGTCTATTATTAAGACTGGTTATAGATACACAGATAACGAGTCTGTTGAGATAGTAAACCTAGAAACCGATAGTGCTTATTATAACCAGACTGTTGCGACTGCTAATCTCAGAGTATTAGGACAAGGTAAGACTGAAGGTAAATGGAAATCAAAGACTTCTTTTATAAGTGATAGCGGCATGAAGATACATGATAATGACTACTATCAGGAATACTCCTATGATGTATCTTCTATTGTTGATCCTGCTGTCTATACACCATTGATTGATGAGACAGTGGGCGTAGCAGGGACAAAGTTGTTCAGCACGCCCTTGATAAATAGTATTAATAATTTAGAGTCTTCTCTGAATATAGAGTTCTCATTCTTCGAGACTACTATACAGCAGTATATCACAACAGACGGAGAGGACTATACAGCAGAGTCTGGCGATAAACTTGTCGCACAAGTATCAGGAGTTTATACAGCATAATGGCTACATTGAGAATTACAAGTGATGGAGATCCTTATCCTGCGAAAGCTGGAGGAGATACTAGCGGTTTAAATCCACCAACCAATGTTGGTGTTCGAACCTTTTTAGATGGAATCACGATACAGGATCAGAGTCATGACTTCACTATAAAATATAGGGCTGGAAGTAATACCAGTGATCCGCAGGATGTGACATTAACTGGTCCTATAGGAATCACCACAAATGGTGTGGTCATTTACTCTGCAGGCTCAAGTAGTAGTACTTTACCATTGTCGGCTGTTGGAGCGCCCAATAACTTTACATGGAATGAAGCGCAAATAGTGAATGAATATAGACCAGACTTGTGTGGCGGTAGACCAGAAACTGGAGGAGAATATAGATATAGAAGTGGTGCATTCTATACGAATGGAATGGTAGGTAACACTGTGTTTACAGCCTCTAATGACTATTATAATCTTAATAGCTTTGGCAGTGAGAAGATGAGACACGCTGATGGACACTCGAAGCTTATAGGATTTGCGTTTGATGGATATCCCATATATGGTCCATACGGATACACAAGTGCTACTGACACATCTTCTGGTGTAGTGCAGATGACTAGTTCATATAGAACTAAACTTACAGAAGCAAGTGGAAGAGGCTTTACGTACGGACAAATAATTGAAGGATCGTTCATAGAGGACTTTGAGTATATTGCTACTCTCGGCACTTTAGATGAGCATAACGGAAGATATTGTAAAACTCCTGACTACGCTACGGGAACATACGCATATTTTTTAACATTCTCAGATCAACAATTTAATAACCCTGCATATCCATATATCATAGGTCCTAAAACTAGAGAGCAACGCTCAGTTTAATAACTACGGAAAAGAATAATGGCAAAGATTATAACAGAAAATTTTAAAATTGAGACGACTAATGAGTTGTTCAGTTCTTTCGAGAATAAGAATGCCACGCTTGGCGCTAATTTCTTGACTCAACTTCAATCATACGATACTGACAATTCCAGTATAGATTTGTCTTTGACAAACTCCAGTGGCGCTAGACATGATAGCGCAATAAAGACTCTAGTAGATAATCAACTTTCTATATCGAGACCAGAAGCAAACTATTATATAGTTGCCTCTACATCATTGGCTTCTATTTCCGGAGTTCCATCTATATCTAATACGCAGAAATCTAAACGAGAATTTCAAAGAAAAGTTATTTTCGGTAACAAGATAGGTGATACATCTGCAAGATATATGTTCTATCAAAACTCTTGGATATCAGGCACAGTTTACGATGCTTTTGATGACACAAAAGATGTTGAAGATATGAATATGTTTGTAACAATACAAAATGATGAAAACGATTATATAGTGTTCAAGTGCATAGAGAACAATAATGGTGCGCCATCGACAGTTAGTCCTCAAACAGTGATCGAATCATTTGCCACAGTCGATTACCAATCAATCGAAACTAGTGACAAGTATATATGGCATTATATGTTTACGGTCAGTTCTGGTGAAGCTGACATATATAAAACATCTGATAGTTTGCCTTTACCTTCAGAGTATGGAGATGCAGATGTAATAGCAAACGCAAAAGAAAGCATCTCACAGATTGCCGTTGAAACTACGCCTACTGGACAGTTTAATCAGTATTTGTTTGGTGAAGCAACTACGATAGCAAATTCCTCTGATGTTCTTATTAAGTCTACATCTGTTGTTGGAGACAAATTAAACATAATACTGGGCGTTACTAACAAAGTGGGCAGAACCCTATACAATGATTCGGATGCTTACAAATATATGTACTTTAGGTCTGCTAGTGGAGCAACTCAAGGAAAGCTTTATGATGTTATAGCCTCTACATCTAATAATGCAGATAAGGAAATAACTATTACACTAAAAACTAGTGACACTATATCAGGCTCTTCTGGTCAGCTAGTTCCCAAGATAGCTGTTACCTCTAGCACCCTAGAAGGAACTAGAGCCAAGGCTTACGGAATTATAGATCAGTTCGGAACACTAAAAAGAATTGCGTTTGAAACTAAGGGTACTCAGTATAAGTTCGCTACCGCTCAAGTAGTCTATCCTAAGAGTCTGACTGCTCCTGGAATAACAACATTAAGAGTTATAGTTTCTTCAAAAGGCGGTCATGGATCTAGTCCTATTAACGAGATGGCAATGAGTAGATTGGCTATCGTGACTAACTTCACAGGAGAATCGGTTACTATTCCTGATAGTAACACATACACTCAAGTTGGACTAATTAAGAATCCGACATTTACAGATTCTGCAACTGGCAACTCATCTATTCCCGCATCATTCGATAATAGAGTTGTCGTGAGCGTACCAGGAAATGTAACATCTGATGCTGTAGCGAATAAATATATTGAACAGTATCTCAGAGTTGTAGATGTCAAAGATATGGTAGACGGAGAGAAGTATGTGATAAACAGCCTAGGTAATACTTCTAATACTGAGTGGACTGACTTAGGAGTTTCTTCTGGAAATGTAAAGCCAGGACAAGCTTTCACTTCACAAAACACTTCTGCTGTAGGATCAACTAAAACTGGAACAGTTACTGTCGTAGTAGACAATTTATCTGATGATCACGATGAAGAGATTGTGACAGCTAAGATACATGAGTCTAAGGTAAATGGTGCAAATACAGATATTTATCTAGTAGATTATTATGGAGATTTTGAGAGTAAGCTACAAGAAGGAAATATTAGAATAAAAAATTCGCCGAACGCTACCACTGCCACTACAGTAAGTATAAATAGTACTATCACTTATGGATCATATGATCCGTATACTGGAGAACTTCTTCACTTTATAGACTTTTCTCCTATTACTAGAGTAGAGAACAGACGAGAAAAAGTAAAGTTCACATTTGACTTTTAAGGAAAGAGTATATAGCCCATGGGTATTAACACCGATTTAAATGTAGATCCGTATTACGATGATTTCGATGAAGCGAAACAGTTCAACCGTGTTTTGTTCAAGCCGGCAAAGGCTGTTCAAGCAAGAGAACTGACTCAACTTCAATCGATTTTGCAAAAGCAAGTTGAGAGATTTGGCTCTAATATATACAAAGAGGGCACAATCATTAGCGGTATTAACTTAACCGCCAGGCAAGACCTGAACTATGTGAAGTTGAATGATCAGGCAGGATTTAATGATCCGTCAATCTATGATCAAGTTGTTGGTTCTGATGGAACTACAACTACCTTCACAGTTACGGGTCAGACATCTGGACTAAAGGCTGAGATAATTAAGGGTCAAGGTGGCTTTCAGACTCAAGATCCAGACCTAAAGACTTTCTTTGTTAAGTATTTGAATACTACACAAGATAACGCTACTGATGTTAAAGAGTTTCTTCAAGGCGAAGTACTTCAGGTTAAGAACTCGACAGATACTCTAGTAGCTGATGTGACTGTAGCCACCACAACCAATCACGCAGGCAAATCATTTGGTATTTCTTGCGAAGAGGGTGTTATCTATCAGAAAGGACACTTCATTTTCGTAGATAATCAATTCATTATTGTAACTAAATATCGTAACATCCCTGGTCAAGATGCAACTGACACTAGCGTTATTAATCCCGTTTCAGTCGGCTTCACTGTTAAAGAAAATCTAATTGATTCTGATTTAGACACAACTCTTCTAGACAATGCTTCAGGATTCAACAACGAGAATGCGCCAGGAGCTGATAGACTTCAGCTTGTTCCTACACTGGTATCTTATAGCACATCAGCAGAGCCTACAGAGTTCTTCGCTCTTATTAGATATTCTAATGGTAAGCCTGTTCGTATTCGTGATGTCACGCAATTCAACACAGTGACTACTGAATTAGCTAGAAGAACTTATGAAGAGTCTGGAAACTATGTAACTAATGGACTTAGAGTTACCCTTGAAAAAGAAGGAAACACAGCATTCGCTATCGTTTCTCCAGGTAAAGCCTACGTTCGAGGTCAAGAAGTTACTAATGTATCAACTACGAAACTGCCCATTTCTCCTATATCTTCAACGCAAAGTAGAACAGCACAACACACTGGTGTTAGCTATGGACAATACTTCACCTACAGTTCTGCTCAAGCGGCAGTTGTACAAGATTACAACCTAGACGGCACGAGATACACCCTCTTTCAAGATACAGGAGGCAGCACTGCAATAGGTAGCTGTTCAGTAGCGAATGTTACTCCAGGCAAAATATTTGTATATGCAATTCAAAAAAATACAGGCAAAGAATCTACGCCTATATTGAGAATAGGCACTACTGTGCTTACAGGCAGTGGTATGCTTAATGAAGCTTCTGCGGGATCTATGATATTCGATTCTGGTAAATCTGGAATGAGTTCTATTGCGAATGTTAGTGTAGTCAAAAGAGTGAAAGATACTTCTATCAACACTGCTTCTTTTACATTGACAGCCACAGCAACAGAAAAGCCTCTAGCCACAGACATAGTTGCTCTTGACGCTTCTGATAAGACTATGACAGCTACAGCATCAGGTTCGAACAATATATCTGTCGTGTTAACCACAACTGGTGGGGTCGCCAGTGCTCCTACGACTGTCTACTACAATGTTTTACAGACTAATGTTTCTCATGATACATTAACAGAAGAGACTGGATATGTTAAGACTGTTTATAATGCAACTAATGGCGCTCTATTAGGAATTCCTAATGCAATCGAAATCGTTAGTGTGCAAGATAAGTTTGGGGCAACCGGCACAACAGATGTTACCTCTAAGTTTAGACTTGTGCGAAATCAAAAAGATGGATTCTATGATAGATCATTTTTGACTTTGTATTCGGGCGAAAGTTTAACTGACAACGACTTGCTCATTAGATTTAAGTACTTAAAAAGAACTTCTACTGTTGGCGGTGGATATTTAATAGCCAACAGCTATGATAATGTTACCAGCAAATACTTAGTCCACGATTACACGACAAAGGATTTGATCGAACACGATCTACTGAACTCATATGACTTTAGACCGTATGCCACAAGCAATGTCGATCCTAGTACGGGAGCTGGCGGTGCACCAACAGTAAACTCTTCATCGCCTGCGTCATTAGATATTACTAGAGGACTTACTCCTGCAAACGGTGCAACAGTAAGCGGTGATCAGACTTACTATATGTCTAGAATAGATAGTGTGGCATTAGACGAATACTCTAACATATTCCTACTCAAGGGCGGTGAAGACGAGAATCCTAGCCTTCCTTTCATAGGAGATAATTATGCTATCAGCCATGTTAGTGTGCCCAACAATACGGCAGACATCACAGGCGAAAACAAAATTAGTGTTCGAAGTGTCGCAAATAAAAACTACACTATGGAAGATATAGGTGAGATAGAGCAGAAAGTGGACGGTCTAATAGATGTAGTTTCTTTGAGTCTACTAGAGCAAGATACAGCTAGTCTTGAGATTAGGGATGGCTCTGGTGCAAATCGATTCAAAAACGGCATTCTAGCTGACTCCATTAAAGACTTAAATATCGCAGATATTCGAGATCCTGAATTTAGAGCGGCAATCGATAAAGGTAGAACTGTTGTAACTCCTGCAGTCAAGCAGTTCCCAGTAGACTTAAAAGTTGGAAGTCAGACTGGAGCTAATGTGGCTTTTCCTGATGTTGCAACGATAGCAGATACTGGCACTAAAGTAAGTATTATCACTCAGCCTTACGCAACAAACTTTAGGAACTGCGTATCAAACTTTTATAGTTATGAAGGTAAAGCTATTATCGATCCTCCTTTCAACTCTGGATACGATGTAACTCAAAATCCGGCTGTAAATCTTGAAATAGATATTTCTGGACCAATGCTTGACCTTGTAGATAATCTTCAAGAAATTATGCCTCTCACCACAGAAGAGTTTTTAGGTGAAGTTAGAACTGGAACAACAAGGCCTAGGCGTAGAGTTATAATGGGTCAGTTCAATCAAACCTTTGAGCAGAGTTCTTTAACTAGTTCTATGAGTGAGTTCAACCAGCAAGTGGGTAACTTCATCACTGATATAAACATGAAGCCTTATCTAAGGAGACAGGAAGTAAAAATTCTGGTAACTGGTTTAAGACCTAACACCAGACACTACTTCTTTTTCGACCAAAAGTCTGTTGATTCTCATGTCGCTCCAGGAACAAATATATCATTTAGTACTAGTAATAGTTCCAGCTTAGATGTTAAGAATGTATCAGGTGCTTGGCATGAAGATAAAAATACTGCTGTTAGATCAGATGCTAATGGTGTGCTGTCTGCGATATTTAACATTCCTGCAAGCACTTTCTTTGTCGGTGAAAATGTATTAGAAGTTGTCGATGTCGATACATACTCTTCTATAGATTCTGCATCAACATCTTATGGCAGAGCGAGCTACAGAGGGTATAACTTTGACATAAATAAGACTGATTTAAGCACTACAACCAGAACCGTTGACTTTGACACTTCTGTCAGTATTATACAGAGACAAGTTGAAAGACAGGTTGGAGATCCAATTGCTCAAACATTTAAAGTGAAATCTTCTAGTACCGCTGGCGCTAATATCGCTATGCTTAGTGAAGTAGAAGTGTTCTTTAAGAAAAAGAGTAGCACTTTAGGCGTAACATTACAAATAAGAGAAGTTGAGAATGGATATCCATCTAAGAAGGTTTTACCATTCGCATCTAAACATCTGAATTCATCTCAAGTAGTTGTAGATTCTGTTGACGGAACTGAAAAGACTTCATTCGTCTTTGATAATCCTGTTAGATTGAATGCTAATAAAGAGTATGCGTTTGTAGTTATACCTGATGCGAACTCTCCAGATTATTTGATATGGACCTCTAAAGTTGGAGCAACATCTAAATCAACAGGAAGCGTAGCTAGTACTGTTGCGGTAACTAATGATTGGGGTGATGGAGTATTGTTCACATCGACTAATGATAGTGCTTGGAAATCTTATCAAGATGAAGACATTAAGTTTGTATTAAAGAGATATGACTTCAACTCAACCGGTAGCATAGACTTAGTTCCAAATGATATGGAATTTCTAACGATACGAGATACAGCAAATTCATTCTTCGATGACGAATTAGCTTACATTAAGAAATCTACTTCTTACACAGCTACTATCTCTGGCACACAGCTAAATGTGATGACTATATCTGGCTCTACAATATTCGCTAATGGCGATTATGTATATCTCACAAATAATGCAGAAACAAAAGATATTGTTGCGAAGATTTTAAACTTAACCACAGACGCTACCAGCACTATAGTAACATTAGACACTCCTTTCTTTGAAGCCACATCTTCAGCAAAGGCTCATGTATGTGTAGCTGGCAAAGTATCTTACTTTAATTCTAGTAAGGCTACTGAATTGCATCTGAAAGAAAGTTCTGCTACATCAACAAACTTCATCGATGATAATCCAGTCGATACTTTAGGAGGACTAACTGCTCAAGAGACATACACTATTGTTAGTCAAGGTAATAATTCTAGTGCATTCACTGCTATTGGTGCATCTTCGTCAACACCTGGCACACAATTCGTAGCAACAGGTGCTGGTGCAGTAGCAACAGGTACAGCAAGACCAAACAGTCAAGTGATTAAAGGAATTGAGAGTGGAGCTAGTGCTAAAATTAGTAAAGTAAATAATGAGAAGATATCGTACTTTCAGCCTCAAATATACACAAGCAATACTATTAACACGGCAAGCGAGTTAAGTTTGTTTGATGGAAATTCTTTAGATAAGAATATTTCTAAAAACACTAATGTATATACTGTGAATAATATTAGAGATATTATAAGTAAGAGTCGAATAGTAGACTCTAGTGATTCGAGTAGCGAAGACTTCAAGATCAGAGTTTCTATGAGTAATAATAGCTACAGTGCTTCTACTCCAATTATAGATAAGTCTCTATCTGAAATCAACGCATATCAGTATAGAATCACAGACACACTTTCAACGACATCTTCTTGGATAGCGAAAGAAGTTGTACTTAAAGAGGGCCTCGAAGCGGATGGACTGAGAGTTATCTTATCAGCGTATAGACCTCCAGGCACATTCGTAGATGTATATGCTAGATTTGTATATCCAGAAAATATAGAGACTAAGAGCGATTGGATAAAGTTAGCTATTGCTGATAATGATCTATACTCTAACACCAGCAACACTAAAGACTATAGAGATTTTGAATACAATTTAGATGAGACAGTTTATCCTGATAACTATAGGACTTTTCAGATCAAGTTTGTTTTGAGACACGGAACAACAGGAACAAGTGGTGAGTTAGATACTGCTGAGTTAAGTTCTATTACTCCAGATATCAATCTGTTCCCGCATATATTCGACTACAGAGCAATTGCGCTAACATGATAACTAGAGCATCTTTAATAAGAAATAATTCTGGCATAGGCGCAGTAAGCGAAGATGTTTCAGGATATAATGATGCTCTCATTAGGAAAAAACGAGATAAATATATACAAGGGTTAGAGCAGAGGATAGTTAAACTAGAATCTGCTATGAATTTACTAGAGAAAACAGTCAAAGAGATAACGAAATGAGCGTAACGATTACTGCACTTTCAAACACAGATACCTTTGGTACTTGGAAAGGAAAAACTAACGAACTAATTACAGTAGCAGGCAAAGCTGTAACTATGGGTGATGCCAATGCTGGCAACATAGCATTGAATGGCGATATTACTCTAGAAAGTGGACACACAATTACTGTAGATAATATTACTAAGGCTTCAGGCTCAACGATCAATTTACTTAATCCTACAGAGATCACTGGAGACTTAACATTAGACTCTGGCGCTAGTGCTGTAAAACTTCAGTTTGATAGAGCCGGTACTAATAAGTATGCAATAGAGACTGATGCCAGTCACAGTTACTTACAGATAAAGGATGCTACTACTTCTAACTATTTGCGGATAAGCGGAACTGCAATCACTACATCTGGATTGATTATAGATGATGGCGCTTTACCAGCGGTAATCACAAAACGAATTACACATAATGGCACTAATGCTCAAACGGCATCAACATTCGGCACAGTCGATATCGGTGGTGGTACAGGCAGTGAGATAGATAATACTGTAATCGGTGTTAATGCTCCTGCTGAAGCGGCATTCAATAAAGTAACAATTAATGGTGGTACATCTAGTGTTATAAACAATACTGATATAGGTACTACAACTCCTAAAGCTGGTACATTTACATCTATTGCAACATCAAGCAATGGACACATCACGCTAAATGGAGCGGGACAACTTAGAGGTGATGTAGCAAATACTAGCGGAACTACTATTGTTGATGTTTCTGCGGCAGAGTTTAAAGGCGATGCAACGGGTCTAACTCTGGCTGGAGTAACAGCCGTATTAAAAGCCGTCTATCCTATAGGTTCATTATACACTTCAACTACTAATGTGAATCCAAATGTCACTAGAGCAACTGATAATACTGGTGGTTTAGGATTTGGTGAGTGGGTAAGATATGCAGAAGGAAGAACTCTAGTTGGACTAGATACTGGCGTAAGTATCACTTCCGGAAGTGCTAATGGTCCAGCAGGCACTGCGACATTCGTGTATGTCGGACAATATATTTTTTCTGTAGGCGAAGCAGTTAAATTTAGTGATGTTGGAGGTGCACCTAGTGGATCACAAATCAGCTCCGCTATTAATTATGTCGTAACTGATATTGGTCCTACAGGCCAGGTAGTTACCGTTAATCTTACAGGCGGAACTCCAACAACGGGCAGTTATAGTAGTTTAGGTTCAGCTAAAGTTCGTAGGGCACATTGCGATACTTTAGATGAAAAGGGTGGAAATTCATTCACTACATTGACTGAAGCCCAAATGCCTGCTCACGACCATAAGATTGATTCTTCTGCACTCTTTAGTACTGACGATGAACCTCAAAATCAAAGTCCAAATCGTATAGTTGGTGATCTCACAACAGGAGCTGTCTTAAACGAACATACTGGTACTGCTGAAATGCTTACAGAGCAATACTTAGAGACAAGAGGATCAAGTGCAGGTCACTCGAATCTTAATCCATATGTAACTGTCACAATTTGGAAAAGGACTGGATAGTGCTACAAGCAAATATAAATACAAGTATAATAATATTTAAGGAAAGCTAGAATGGCTAACAAGAAATTTTCAGACTTACCAGTATTAACTGCACTGGCCGATGGCGACATATTTGCTACCACTGCTTCCGCTGATTCCACATCTAAAAAGGTACTGGCCTCAAAAATAACGGATTATGTACTTAGCGACACAAATATTGCTAGTAAATCAGCCACAATAATAACAAAGCTTAATGGCAGTAATGATGCTGTATCTAATGGACTAAAGGCACAGAAGCTTTACTATTTAAACGAGCATCGAGACGCAAGCTACTTTTTGACATATGCTAACCTAAACGGAAAGCCAACGATACCTACAGATACGGCTACTTTCGGCACTGTCGCTGGATTCAACAACTCTGGCAACTTCGTATCTTTTGATAGCACTATCGTAAAAATGGCAGTGTCTGGCACAGGCGCTACTGCTCAAACAATGACATCTGATTATGTGACTGAAGGCACGACTAACTTATTTTATACTAATACTAGAGTTGATGCAAGACAAGAACTAAATTTCGGTAACTTATTTAACACATACAGTAGCTCTTTTGATAGCGGCACAGTGACGGAAAGTCTTCAAGATGTTGCTGGAACATTTCAAGCAGTAAGTAATGAACAGTCGAATATAATTCGTATAAGCGACAAGACTTTAGAAGCTAACTTCTCAGCAGGACAACTACTGAGAGTATATGGCGCATCAGCTACTAGTTCTAATATAAGTGCTACACCTAGTATTGGCGGAAGTATCGGTCTTGTAGGATTCTCTTCTGGAACCACTTCGGGATATAAACAGTTTCAATACAAAGCCGCACTTTTTGATTTGCTCACTGGAGAAATAGGACCTTCATCTGCCGCTTTATCTGCAAATGTCGATCTTGCGGGATCAACTGATGATGTACTTACTAAATTTAACAGAGACACATTCTTATCTCTTACTATAACAGGAGCAGATGCTACACAGGGAGTACTAGTTTATAGACAAGTTGGTGGATCAGGTGGATATAAGTTAGTTGCTGTTCTAGGTCCAAAAGACTTGGCAGCAACATGGAAAGATTACTACACCTTTGATTATACTTCTTGGTCTGGTAAAAACGCTACAGATAACTCATACTCATCGATCACGCATTTTCCTCTGACTGCACCGTCTACAGCGCAGAGAGGATGGGTAGATGTTACTGTTGATTCCATACAAACCGGTGGCGCACACTTCGACTTGAATTTGGGAACAACTTTTGTGTATGTTAATAGTGCGCCCAATGTTGAGATAGCGCACAATGACACTAACAAGATTAATGATGCTATCGTAACTAAATCTAGCCAAGGAAGAAAGGATGTTCAATTAAACGCTAAGACTTATAATGCATCTAACATCTCTGTGCCTAGTAACTTCGGACTAACTGGCACTTCAAACATAACTAAAATTAAAAAATTGCCTTGGTCTAGCTATATATCTAGTACTCCAGATAACTCTCTGATACGCTCTGATTCACCAACTAATGCAACTTCTATATCTCTTGTAGGCATAGATTTAGACGGCAATCTTACTTCTCAGTTCTTGTTACTTGACTCAACAGATGCTACAGCAAACTATTTTGTAGATTTCGGAACAAATCCAAGTGCTATATTGATAGACAGGTGTAGAATTAAAAATGTTATTGGTGGAGGAGTATACGCAACAAGCCCGAACGAGTTCAAGATGACCACGAGCGAAATTGTTAATAGCGGCGTAACTGACAGATATACATTCTCACCTCTAATTGCTGACAACGGCACGACTACTATCGTCACTAGTAATAGATTTGAAAATTATACTGACTCAGTTGATGTCTCAGTTACGTCAGAGGGTGTTATAGCAAATAATATCGTTAAGTCTTGTGGATCAGGAATATTCACATACGGATCAACATTCTTCTTGTCTTCTCCTAATGTCTTAATGGGTGCCGCAAACGAATTCTTGCCTAGTCCAGACATCTTAAACAGTGAATATGATTCAATTAATATAAATAGATCGCAGTTTGGAAGCACATCTCCATATAGTAGTGATCCGTTCACATATCAAGAAAACGGAGCTGACTTCAATATAAGTCGAACTAGCATATCGTCTCAGGCTGGTCAAATAGTTTATAGAACTAATTTGATAAGAAAGCTTTCTAATGGAGCAGAAGAGATATATGGAAATGAAGTTGGACCTGGGGCAAAAGGAATCAATGGATTCCTATTTTCAACAGTTACAGACGATGGTTTCGTAGATAATAATAGTGAAAGCTATCGAAGATATAGAATTACCGAAGTTGGTGATGTAAACTGGACTGCTATTGGTGCCGCTACAGCTACAGTCGGCACATCATTTGAATATAATGGCGTAAATGTTACAGGTACATCAGGTAAAGCGACTCCAGACGAGTTTGTTGGATATCCAAATCAAAATACTGGCACTACTGGTACAGCTACGAAGATGATATTCATAAAAGATTTAGCTTCAGGAATGGACAGAACTAAAGGCCAATTCTCGTTTGAAATAAACGACACTAGTCCTACATCTGATCCTGCAGGAAGTTATAGTAATCTGAAGAGTGGTATTTACTCTCAAGGTAATCTTACAACTCTTTATGCCGCTCAATTAACTGCTGGAAATCATCCTGCTGGATCCCAGCATGTTGGTGTAGCATGGTCTGCTAGTTACAGATATTATGCCAGTGCAGGTGAAATCGCTGTAGCAGGCACTTGGAATGTAAGTGGTGGAGACAGAGCAACAAATCCAGAGTATACTGTTAGAATCACTCCTGCGGTTTTAAGAGTGCCCTTAGCGACAGGTCATGTCGTTAGACTTGATGGCCATACTAGCTGGACTTCAGGAGGCACCAATCCTGTGGAAGGAGTTATAATAAATATTAATGCATCGAATGATGTTACTATCAAGTACTATGGCGCCACTAATAGTGGTAATACTAATGGTACAGCGACAGGAACAATAAATATAATTGATGACTTTGTGATGGCACAAGGCCTCATTAAATAGGGAAAACAAATGTCAAGCATAACAAATGTAAATAGCAATTCAAGTGTAGTAAATGTAGGTAGAACTACTCCTGTATCGCCGGGACCACAGACTGCGGAAAAATCAATACCCGTTGTAATGGCATCTGATCAAACTGCAATTCCTGTAGTAGAGCAGAATAAGGTACAGTCAGAGGTAGCACTATCTCTTTTAGGTATTCCTAGAGCAGAAGTCGCTCTTGGTATTTTTGCTGATGTTAATACATATGATGTTAACCCCTCAGAATGGTCTATGAAGCCAGAATACCATATTGATGGTCATGGTGTAAAGCATCTTCCTACAGAAGCTGGTGCTCTTGTAGAAGCTCCTAGAAATGAAACATCAGTATTGACTTCTAAGCGTTTCTTTAGATATCAGCCTGGTCGTGTATCAGCGGCTACATTTGGTATAAGAAGTTCAGTATCACTTGCAGACTTTGCTCAGAATCCAGCTATTCGTAAATATGGCATCTATGATAAGTACGATGGCTACTATTGGGAAACTAGAAATAGTGGAGTCGATGATAACTTCTCTGTTGTTCGTAGAACTCAATCAGTTGCATATTCTCCAGTAACTCCATATGGCATAAAAGCTACTACTCTATTAAGAGGAAATAATAATACATCAAATACTACCGTTGCTACTACTCAAACAGACGACTACAGAGCAGTAGGCAATGGAGCAAGTGAGGCTTTGGTTAGTGAAGGCCTACTGTCTTCGGATAGACAGATCGTAATAGACAAGAAGTTTGATATTGTAGACAGTGCTTTAGCTGTTGCATATAAATCGTACTATCAAGCTAGTTCTGCGAACTTCAACACTTATAACAATGGTGGAACAGGCACTGCAATTAGTCCTGTAGCGAATTCTGGTGATTTGGCAGCTACTGGCTTTGCCACTCAAAATGAATATAGATATTACACTGATCTGGCAGCCGCTATTAACGCTGACAATGGCGGAATTACTGATATTACAGCACTAGAAGTTAGGGCTAAGTGTAAGCGTGATTTAGATTACTGGATCGACAACTTCCTTCTTGACATGAAGCATGGCGGTAAAGCCCACACTGTTATCAACACATCTAACTTTGCCCTATCGAACGGTACTTCTGACTGGTACAGCATAAAGGTAGGCATATTTCCTAAGGTTAGTAGATTTGAAAAGCCTGTTCATCAGGCCCTTAAACTAATATTTAAAACCGGAAAACTTTTTCAAGACAGCGATACCACTGCGGGTACGGGCTCGGTAGGAGCTTTAGGAACACCTACTGGTACTGATCTTAACTTGTCTGCCGAAGCGATAGCGTTTGTTGGTGCTGACACTACTGGTCTGGCCGCAATAACACAGACTGCCTTCACAGATGACGATTTTTACGCTGGGCTCACTTCACCGACTGCATTGGTCACGGCTGATTACGGTACTGGTGTAAATGCTAAAAGTAAGTTAGACACCTTTTTTGATGTCAAAATGAATTTCTGGGCATATTGGGTAACAACCAAAACTGCGACAGGCGTAAGGGCATATGATGCCGCTACACAAATTCAATATTCTATTCCAGCTGGTGGTCTTAGTTCCTTAGCCGCATTAGGATATACTAACAATGCCGCAGGTCAAGCAAAACTAAAAGCTTATCTGAAATACAAGTGCCAGCGTGATGTCGGATACATCATCGATGGATATAAGAACGATATTTTGGGTGGCGGTAATGCAGAGACAATATATAACGCTTCAATGTTTTTAAGAGGAACAGGACTATCTGTATATTCTCAGCAAGGCGGTGGTAGTAATAATGATGGAAACATAAGCGAACCAGAAAGACACGCACACTTAAAAACAAGAATACAAAACGATCTCAAGACATTTGGCTTTGCCGATTCAACTAGCGAATATGTTAAATTGACATCTCTTGCAGATCATGTTATAGCAAACTTTGATGTAGAAAAATCTACTGCAATGTCTGTCGGTGATCGAGGATTCGCTGGTAACCTAGTTGCTCTTCGTGATGGATTAATACACACTCATGCGGCTGTATATGATCCCTCTCTACTAAAACCAGCTAAGAAAATAATTGCTAGAGTGACTTCAGGTACCGTTGACGGCACAGATCCTTGTGTCTTTAAGCTAACAGAAGGTTATGTAACCTTTGGTCAACACATCAAGATTCACTGGACAGGTAATGGAACAGTGTTAGACACAGACACTAGAAATGGAGAAGTCTTGACTGTCACTAGTGTTTTTGGTCCTAAAGGATGTGAGTTTACAGCAAAAGATGCAGTGACAGGTGTGGCTGTAACACCCACTCAGAATCAAATTAATTCAGCTAGTATCGGAACTATTAGTATAACTACGGTTGTTCCTTTTATATTCCCTAAAGATTATAATGTCGTTAGTAGTGATGCAACGACTCTCAATAACTTTGCATCAAAAATAGATGTTAAGCCTAGTAAAGTTAATAACAAGGGGGCTTTGGTAGACGGAACTGATGCGAGAGAGTTTAGAACATATTCGGCATCGTTTGATACTGGTTTAATACCTAAAGGTCCAGTATTCCCATATATGTATTCTGCTGGTGACGACTTAAATGCTACAGCAAACTTCTATGAAGACGAGAAATATGTAGGATTCATCAATACAGCTTTAAACCCTTCAATTACTGGTGAGGGCGGCACAGCGGCTTCAAATGTAGACACTATTAGGTCACAGATTGACAATGTAAACTTTTTCCCAGAATATATTAACTGGATTAAAAACAATGTTGATCCTAAATATTACGGAGTTTACGAGTATCGTGTACCTCGCTCAAGATTTAGCCACGATGCCCTTGACGGCATTGCTGGATTAACTACAGACAATCCCAAGACTGCTATCAATCCTGGTAGAAGAAATAGAGTATATAGTGATCTAGCAACTGGATCTGGCGGTATTGCTAGACCAGGCGAAAACTACACAGTAACTGATAATACTCCTGAGTATCAGCAAAGTGCATATAAGTTTGACTTCACTAAAGTAACGATGCTTAAAGTAGAGTTCTCTTGGTATGGTGCTGTTGGCGCATTGTTCTTAGCATATGTTCCTGTTGGTAACGGTGAAGCACGATGGGTACGTGTACACCATCTACGAGCATCGAATCAGTTGAAGATCGCATCTCTTGGTAACGCAACATTGCCTATTACTTACACTACTTACGGTGGTGGTTCGCAATATTGTCTAGGTGATGGAGAAGATGGCACTATCCAACAAGGGTACGGCACATTCTCACATAACATTGTTAAGTATGGTGCTTCATACTACATCGATGGCGGAGATAGAGGTACTGTTCGTTTATATAGCTACAACAATGACGCTCAAGTAGATGCACTAGGTAAGCAATTCGCCCAAGGTGGAGCATATGTTGCTGCCGACACGGTGATAACAGGCTCTACTTTACCTTCTATTGTAGTTGATGCTGTAGATAAAACTACTAGTACTGATCTAATTGATCCTAGGTTCTACATGGGTGCTACTGTGAAAACAAGTAGCAGACTAGATCAAAATATTAAAGTTGTTTGGGCTGATCCAGATTCAGGTAAAGTATTCTTGTCAGCACCATTGAGCAGTAGCACTTCAATGAAATTACTTCCTGATAGAGCAGAAACGGTATACGGACTAGAGACTAAGCAAGTTATTCTTAGTACACGAGAAGGCAATTCTGTAAGAAACAGAGTTCAGGTTTATCCAACTAAACTTTCTGCTTCTAACAGTAGTGGCGAAAACACTGTAAGATTGAGATTTAAGAAAACTCCTATCTTTCAAAGCAACATCATGTCAGCGGGTAAGTTAGACCTATCTGCTGATTATACAATAACTAGTGCTAAGACTGCACTAGCTGTGACTGAAACTGTGACTACGGGCAACTTAGCTAACACAGCGTTTAATAATAATGTGGTCACTGCGGCTGCTCATCCATTCTCATCAGGCGAAGCAGTCAAATATAGTCATGGTGGAGGCACTACTGTCACTAATCTAGTTGATGGAACTACATACTTTGTTAGAAAAATAAGTGCAAATACTTTTGAACTTTATGGCACTGAGGCTCAAGCACTTGCTGATCTTAATGTGACTACAGGTAGAGTAGCATTATCTACTAGCGGTAGTGGTAGTGCCCATACTCTAGTTTCTGCAACAGGTGGATTCTTAGCTAACGGACAGGATATATACGGTTGGTTTAGAGGCAGAGTAGAAGCAGAGAATGTTACAGTATTTGGTAGATTATATAAAGAGACTGATCTATATTACTTTGAGCCTCAAGAAACTTTTGAAGGAACTGTTGTTCTTACAAGCGGAGCAAAAGATTTCTTCTTACCAGATTTGAGATTCTCATCAGATGGAGATCAATATGGAAGTGCTGTTACCAAGAACACCAGTGACCTAGAAGGTCTTAGTTCTATTAAAATAGCAAATGATTTGACTGTTCCTATTCCAGATACCGGCTCTAATGTAGCGACTATATACTTACAGCAAGGAACAGAACAATTCGATTTAAGCACCTATTTCGATTATAACAAGGAGTACTTATCGTTTCCTTTGACCGATGTCGCTGACAGCTTGTATTTTGCTGTTGATGCTGACACCGCTCATACGAGCAATGATGATCCTATAAGCTTGGGTGTAACATGGGAAGAGCAGTAATTTATGTCAAAACAGATAAAGATTGGGCTGGACAAAGTTCCAGCTCCAGTCACAAAACAGTTTACTCAACTGGTAGACATCGAGGGCACAAGGCTTTTTGATGCCGCAGGCAATCCTCTTGTAACTGAGGAAGAAGCGGCACTAGTACAGTTTACCTCGACTGAAAATGCATTATCTGTATTTGTTAACAATGATAGTGTTAGGACAATACCAATTAAGGAGCAGTTTGCTCAGACTTCGCAAGTGAGTTCATCTTTGCTTGGCATTCCGAGAGCAGAAGAACAACTAGCACTATTTTCAGATGTTGCAACATATGGCCTAGACGAAGATCAGTGGAATGAGTATACATTTTCTGATCAACAGACTCCTAGTGCTTGGTATAGAAAGGAAAACCCTGAGTATGGAAGAAGAGAATTACCAAGTTTCAATGAAGGTTCTACTGAGCAAGCATTATATCTAAAAGCCTTTCCCAGTCAATATGGGTTTCCACAAGGTACGACAGAAGCGAGACTGACCGACCCTACCCCGAGTTTCGAAAGCTACATGAATTTCATCGCTTTAGGAAAATACCTGTACAGTTTTTTTCTAGGCACTTCTACATCCTTTGTAGAGAAGAATTTCTTAAATAATGATGTTGCTAGTGTTGTTAATCAGGGATTGCAACCGATTACACCAGTTTTTCTACAAGATATTCTTCAATTTGATGGAAACGGAAGCTTTTTCGATGTTGTATATGGCGGTACCACAGAACAAGAGTCCTTCGATGCTATAGAGAGATGGACATTTTTCTTTGATCAAATTGTAGCTGGAACAGCAAAGTTTCCACCACTAGTAGGATCGGCTCAAACAGATTTTACTAAGACTGATCTGTATAGAGCCATACAGAACTTTGCTACTAAGTGCAAACCTGGTGGTAGCTCGACAATAAGACAGATAGCAGTACTGGAAAGTAAACGAGCGTTTAGATATCAGCCAGGTAGAGCAAGCGGATTTACCTTTGGCGCAAGAATGGCATCAGAGCCTACAAGCACAAGTGCTTTTCTTGAGTGGGGATGCGCTAACGACACAGACGAGTATATGTTTCAACTGAGAGGTAGTCAGTTTAATATCGTAAGAAGAAGTACGATTAAGCTGTCTGACGAACTTCTTACTAGACAAGGCTTAGATTCTAGTAATCAAAGTGATACAGCTATTTTTCCTAAGGGAATAGGTAATAGTAATGCGCTTTGGGAAACAGTAATACCTAGATCAAAGTGGAATGGCGATGCTCTATTAGGCACTGGAGATTCTGGTTATATATTGTCATTCGAAGATGTTACGATGTACAAGATTGAGTTCTCTTGGTACGGCGCAATCGGTGCAAGGTTCTATGCGTATATTCCTAGCGGGAATGGAGAAGCCCGATGGGTTAAGCTCCACACATTCGTAATCGAAAATGGATTAGGTCAACCAGTACTAGCAAATCCAGACTTCAAGTTTAAGTACTTGCTATACACTGATGATAATGCAAATATACGATCTCCAATATATCTCTATAAGTACGGCAGTAGCTACTATGTAGATGGTGGAGATGAAGGTACAATCAGACTATCTACAACTACAGCAGACACTAAAGCTTTTAGTACTCGGACACCTGTGATAGGCATATTACCTAAAAATTATATTCTGAACAGTAAAGGCGAATCTATACGAAACTATAAGAAGTCATATCCTTCTAAAATCTCTGTAAGCACTAGTAAGAGGTGTAGAATAGATGTGGAGGAAGTTACTGGATCTCCTGAAGGTGTACACTTTAATTTTTCTCCTTCTATTTTTATGAACGGAAGACATCCTAAAAGCAGAACATTAGACTTCAAGTATGCAGCCTCCAACATAATCGATATAGAACAGCCGAGTAATCCTGCTGTAACGGGAACAATTACTGCAACAATTGCTTCGGCTACTATTGTAGGCGTGAATACACAATTTAACACATTAGCTTCTGGATCTGGTGGCGTAGATCCAGGCGATAATATAATTATAGATGGCAACGAATATGAAGTCGAAAGTGTAACTGATAATTTGAATCTAGTGTTAGCTACAGTATCTACTTCAGCGGTAAGCGGTGTATCGACTACTATCGTTAAAAAGCTTAATCCCTCCGACAACTACGCACATATAATCGCAGATGGAGTATATGGAGTCTATGTTAATAATTCATACTCAAGTAACAGTAGATCAACAAACACTCTAAGAAGAAATTCAGCATATAGTTTAACTGTGCAAGATGTCAGAGATAGTAGCAAGGTTGATGGCTCGATTCTTTCTCCTGAAAACAAAGAATCATTCACTGGAGTTTTGACTAATTATAATACTATCGTTTCATCAACAGTTCCAATAAGTTCAAACAACTTTAAAATACATTTTTTAAATCCTAAGGCATACGATTCTGGATCAGGTGCTAGTAGACACTTTGCAGAATTTTCTGTAGGAGTAACTCCACATACTCCTATTGCTCCAGGTGGAGATGCAGATGCAAACAAAGTTCAATTTGAGTTTGCGACTGGACAATATAAAGATTTTGATATAACAGAGTTTCCTCAGATAGAGTATTCTCATAACGCAACTAACTATAATCAACTGGCAAGAGCAGAGCAGTATGAGTGGGATCCCAGCTTTGGAGATAGAATGTCTGTTGATCCCAGAATACCTAATCCGAAAGGACCTGACAGTGGATTTTTATCTACAGTAGTAGGTAAGATTAATGTTAACAGCCACCAAGTAACACTGATTGAAGATGGTGGTGTTGATCCTAGTAACGGAGTAAATTATACTGGCCTCAAAAAGTTAACATTCGCATCTGGCGTACCTGGACCCAGCGACTCGCTTATAAAGTTTGATTCGGCCGGTAATCCATTATCAGAAGTGGGCGCAGGCTTTAGAGGAACAACATTCTTTTTCAGAACAACTGTTTTCAGACCTAATGGTGCAAATGCATACATATACGTTGATGGTGGCGATGATGCTGATGGTAATAATGTTGGCCAGTTAGTTACTAATGCGGCTGTAGGTGGACAATTCTTTATACAGACTAAAATCTTAACTTTAACCCATGACTGGCAAGCAGTAAGCTTTGATGAAAATGGAAGTGAGTTATTCACTGACAATAAGTTTGTAAAATCTCAAGCAATTAAGTTCAATGATCAGCCATTTTATCCTACATTTGCTCTAGCAGACAATGCTAGAATTAATGGAGTGGTGATTGAGGAGATTAGTGAAGATGGTCTTGTTAAAGTGCATACTCCGTCTTTCGTTACGGAAGATTCATCGTATAATACAGGTATTACAATAGTTAACAGCGGATCATCTAACAGCACAGAACCACCGGCTTCATTCAACTCAGACGAGAGACTGGCTAGCTGTAGATATGATACTAGTGCATTAAACCCGTTGAGACCAGGTAACACGCTATATTCTTTTTATGTTGACGCAGGTAAGCCTGTTTCGGTGGACTTAGAGAGCGTATTTGCTGTCGATAGAAAAGGTGTATCGAGGGGTTTATATAATAATAAGTCTATATACTTTACTGCTACCAGTTTAGATGGTAATCAAGGTAATATTGAAGCGACAATAACAGTCAAGGAACAGTAATGACAATTTTCAGAGGTATTAATGTTGCAAAGGGCATGGTTGATGTTGATGACCCTAAGGTTGCTCTGGGCAACTTAGGCCTAAATAGAGATGACTTTGACCTTATTGCAGGACTAACAGAAGCCGGAAATGATGTAGGAATATCTGACTTTCATTCACTATCTGGACTTGTTGTTCCTCAACAAACTACACTCCAATCGCTAACATCTTGTGCTGAACAGACCGAAAGAGTTCTAGACACTATGGCAGATATAAGAGTTCCACTCGACTTTAACGCTAATATTGATAATAACAAGTTAGTGGGTGGAGCGATTAAGTTCTCATATCTAGACTTTAATAGCACTATTAGTGATAGTGGTACATTTTGGAGTACAAAGAAAGCTGATATATCTACCTCAAGAATATCTTCTTGGTCTCCAGTGGGGCCACCTGGCAGCGAAGATGATTACATTCTTTATGGCGGTGAAGTTAAAGTTACAGGCGACTATCTATCATACACCGACTTAGAGACTACAGAAGCTCCTATAGCTAAAAAGTTTAGAGGAGAAGTCGCAACTCACACACTATCAGTAAAGGTTGCAGATTCTGGTGGTACTGCTAATACACATCAACTTCTAGTCATGAAGGGCATACCTCTTACTTGGAGCGCATACTTTAGAGACGCCGATCTAGGTGCAAGTATCGTCTCTGGAGGAGTCACAGACTCTAGTGGAGCAGTAATACCTATAACATGGCAAATAACTAACCAAGATGACGGCCTATCATACAATTCTGGTGACGGATCGAGTACATATCCAGGAAACTTGGGCATAGGCACATCTACTGTTCCTGCTCTATATCCTTTTAGAGATACTGCATCTAAACCACGAACTCTTGAGTTTTTCTATGATCCGGGTAAGATAGAAAGATTAGATATAAAATACATAAATCTTTTAGATTGGACTAATGTCACTTTACCAGCACTTAAAATTTTAAATCTGGAGGGCAACGATTTCTCTGTTATTCCACAGTTCAGGTCTGATGCTCAAACATCAATGGCTGGATATTCGGGAGGTAAAGGACTTGCTACTTCTCTAGAAGAAATTGTACTTACAGGCAACAACCTTAGTCGTGCTCCTAACTACTTAACGGGAAGGAATGGGTTTACAGAAACAACAGCCGCAACTGCAGGAACAGCTTCAGCACAGCTTAATAGACTTCCTGCTACTATGAAGAAAATCACGGTTAATGGCTGCTTTAAAGATAATACGACTGTTGATTTGAGAGATTATTTAGATTTAACACATTTTACATTTAAAGCTGAATATCAGAGAGAATTGAGAAGACAGATGTTTTCACATGGTCCTTCTCCATTAACATATGATGGTCTTGAAGCAACTACTGGACTAAAACTTAAAGCTGGTCTATTCAGTAGTGATGTGAATGCTCCAATAACTCTAAGCGATTCTCATGCGGCTGATAGCGATTATATAGCCAACACTTGGTTTAACACTAGCTATGCTATGGCGTCAGGCAGTGATAAAATTTATGTCAGAATTGACTTCAAAGTTGGCAGCGACTCTAAAATGGGTAGTATAACAAGTATTACCGACGGTGCTGTATATATTTTATATAAGAATGTAAATTCAGCTTCAACCCATAAATATGTTCTCAGAACTCAAAACGATTCCGGTCCTGTGACTGTTTCCAACACGCACGTTGGGAATGCTGAGGGTGGATTCGTTATGACTAGGTGCGACTCGTCTGGAAACGATATAATATTTAATCCAACGAAAGGAATAGACACATACAATATTCATGATCAGAACTACACTCAGCTTTCTCCGGGAACATATAGAAGTCCTAATCTGACATATCTTGATATTAGGTCAAATAATGCATTATTCACAAATTCCGAGTTTCCTTATTACGACTCAACAAGCAATGCCACTAAGATTGCTAGTTCTGCTGATATGGCTATACCCACGCCCGTAAGCGATAATCTAGTTAGATTTTACACAGAGTATGGAACGCACAATATAATCAATTTTTCTGATAAGCCTAACTTAAAAACAATTAGAGCGGCACATATGAATATGTCCACTAAGTGGCAAACTGCCGAGAAAACACTTGATGGCAAGTTTGACAATTTGCCCGAATTAGAATATCTCAGTTTATACAACACGAAAAGAAGTGCAGGCAACTATAAGACTAATGGGATGTTTCAAAATAAGCCCAAGATGACTTGGGCAGATATCAGGTGGGGCTGGGGACACTATGGATCTTTGAGAGACGACACATTCTCGGGCTCCGATTCTTTAGATCATTGGCTCGAAGCTGGAACTAAAGGTCGATTCACTAACGATAAGTTTGGAACGAGTGGCAGTGCGGGGCACACAGGACAAGTATTTGCTAACTCCACTAAATTGAAGAGAATTTATATCTATGGCGACTGGACTGGATCAGGCGCATTTATATCCGAAGCGGGCAGTGCAAACGACTTAAACCTTGCTAATTGCACTATATTAAATAGAATCTATGCGCCAAGTAATGACCTACGAGGCGCATTGCCTAATTTTAGTGCGAACACAAAACTTCAACATTTATATGTTCACAATTGTAGTATCACAAAGAATATGGAATGGGGTCAACCAGGACAAACATATACTATCTTAACTAAGAGAACTGACGGCAATAACGGAGCGACAACTAACCAATGGACACAAGCTGGTTGGGTATCGGAGGGAACTGATCCAGTAACAGGTGCGGCTCACACTACGACTCCTACAGTAGGAGACTCTTTTGTATATGCGGCACCTATAGATGTGACAACCACTCAACTTGAAGCTGGTAAAAGATATAAGATTCGTGATGTAGGAACCACATCAAATGCTAATTGGGGCGCTTTAGGTGCATCTACTAGTCCGTATCAAGGAAGAAACTTTACAGCAACTGGCAACGCAACTGTCGCTGGTAATGGTAAAGTTCTCGTAAGAACTTTTGACAGGATTAAAGGTAGAGGACTTACCGGTAATTTTCCAGAATTCAACCAATCGGGTTTATCGGGAATATGGGCATATAATAATAGCTTTTCAGGACAAATGCCCAAACAAGATTTGACAAAAATATATCTTATATATCTGCAACGCAACGAGTTTACGGGCTCCATTCCAGACCTGAGTTCGTGTCCCAATTTACATAAATTTAAGATGCATGATAATAAACTGTCAACATACACAGCTGGGTTCCTTAAAGATAATCTCAGAATGACAAAATTTGACTTCAGTAATAATAGACTTCGAGCCAGTATTGCTACTGATTTGATATATGATCTTTATGAGAACTATTTAGCTAGACCTAGGGGTGGAGTAACACTAGACTTTTTGGGACAAAGTGATCCTGATGGTCAAAACACTCTATCGCAATCGGCCGTCGAGACCGATGGTACGACTGGTCCAGAATCTTCTGCAAATAAACTGTCTGCCCTTAGAAATAATGGCTGGACAATACTCTTAGACTAAGGAATAAGATATGGCACAAGGGTTTGTTAGAAACTTGAATCTAGTAGAGAGTAATACTCAGTCTTCAGACAGAAATATTCTCGATAATCTTGGTGGACAAAGCATAACATCAGATATACTTTTGTTTGACGGAAACACAAAGTATAAAAGTAGATTGCAAAACAACAGCACTGCTACGGTAGTGGAAATTACCGCATTCGGCAGCTTTGTTGTAGGTAAGCAATATAAGATCGAAGACCTTGGCACAGATAGAGCTTCTGGCTGGGATGCTATTGGGGCAGACAATTCGCCTGCAGTGGGCGAAATATTTACAGTAAACTCAACAGATCAATCTGCACAATCTGGCACAGGTGGAACAGCTAAAGAAGTTCAAGCTAGAGTAGACTTTAACAATGTCAATGATTTGACTGACGGATATACTATAGTTGTTATTGGAGAGAATAAGGTAGCATACTCGAATAATACTGAAATATCTATTAATAACGGAACAACTTATCCTTATAAAGTTTTCAACTCGAACACAGAAGATAGATTTCAACTAGTTCCGGTTGCGACAGTTGATCCAGATAGTAGTGATGTAATAAATCTTTCTGGAGTTGCAACAATAGCTGATGTTGCATTAGTCAGAAGCGATACAATTACTGTTCAGAATTTTGAAAACCTTAGTCCAGCTACTGTATTGCTGACCAATGATGAAGTCAATGAGACTGGTGCTGGCGGTGATCCAGAGTCTATAGTTGACGATGCATCAGATGGAGGAGCAGGTGGAGGATACGACACATTCTCACAAACTTCATATATTGGTAACATAGTAGCCAAAGTTAAATTTAAAAAGAGTCGTATTCCTCTGACATATCAAGATAGCTCCTTTAATGAAAAGGTTCGAGTGGGCGGAGAAGTTAGGGTAACAAACAGTAGTAATATTGAAATAGGCTATTCGAGACTTATTACAACACCACTAATTGTAGGAGTAAGCTACAAAATAATAGATGTAGGATCAACAACTACTACTGACTGGGTACATTTGGGATCTGATGCATCTCCGGCAAATGGTGAAGTGTTTATCGCAACAGGAGCAACTGTTCGAAGTGCTACTGATGGTGGTGGAGCTTTATCTGGTATAGGAAATGGTCAAGTAAAAGCATCAGCTCCTCCAGGACTATTCATACTTAATACAGCTACTAACACAGAGGTTAGAGCATTCTCTGGTACAGATAATCCTTGGGATAAAGATGAAAGCACTCCATCTTTCATATCAGGAAACGCAATAAAAACAACAGCGAACAAATCTCAAGTAAGTGATCTAGTGTTTGATCCAGTTAGCAACAATACTCCTATACTAGTTAAGACTAATCTTGCACAAAGTAGTGCTTTAGATGCTGTGACAAATTCCTCGCCAGGTAACACATTTACACACAAATCTCCAATACTTGTTAACGGAGAGCAATTTTTCTTATTGCTTACAACCTAGATAGTAGTAAGAGTATTGTCATTGATTAAGACTTTGTAAGTAGTTGTTGCTCCACCCGGCACGGTATGCTTCAAGTCTAGGTACTTATTTGGAGTATTATTAGCATTGTTAGAACCAAATTCAAATACAGAAAGGCTTTTCAGATTAGCTGGTGGCACACTAACCGATAAAGTTTTATAGACTAGTTTTTCTGTCATAAGATTTTTATGAGTTGATGGAGTAGCTAGTCCCAAATCAGTACTTTCAAATGGGGGAGCAGTATTTAGAGGTATTACACAGTATTCTCTATTTTTGTTTCTTCCAGGTGCACCATAGCCGTCAGGCACAAGAACAATTGTTGCACCTGCAGGTATTGTCGATTGTATCTGTCTACTTATTTCTATAAAACTACCAGTAGCATCTGTACCAGAGGTAGTGACAAGAGAAGCGTTAGTGCCGTTAGCGATATCTGTTGCTTCGTCTATAATTGGCGTGCCACTTGTGCTTCCTTTGTAATATACTACATCATTAACCATCGCACTACCTCTAGATATATCTGTCACATATATTTTTTGAGGACTGGCAGCCGGAGAGTTTACAGAAACTTCAAGACCGTATACCCCTTGACACTCTGCTTGACCTGAAAGGTCGTTAAGACCCTTGCTCGCATACACTAACGACAATCCTAAAGCTGGAAGTATTGTGCCACTGTCAGCATCTGCACTATTATTGGGATGGGCTACAGCTATGATCTCAGTTGCACCGCCACTTATTACTGAGGAATTGATTTTTAATGGATGGTCATGACTGGCAGATGTTCCTGCTTCACTTCCTCCAGTAAAAGTTATATTGTGTATTAAATCATCTCTAGAAATAAGGGACAAATCTTTATTCATAGAGTCTGTGCCGGTATCTAGTTTTCTAAAATCTGTAACTAATGGTAGACTTCTAGCATCTCTCTTATATATTCCAACTAATCCTTTATTTTTAACTATGAGTATATCATGTGCGGCACCTTCTGCAAGCCCGGTCACTGTCCTATAGCTTGACGAGACATACACTTTATCAGCACTTACAAATTCTTCTATTTGAAAGGCATATGCTTTCGAACCAGCATTGGCCCAGTCCGTATTGAAGGCAGGAACAGTTATAACCCAGTCTCCCACTGATGTCCCACTAAACACATTGTCAGCAAGATCATTTGAAACTAGTGTGCCGGTTTGTTCTAGTCTTACATTTTTTTGAGCAACTGTGTTATTACTATCGTTATATCCATAAGTTATCCCAGCCGTCTCTTGCTTAGGAACATACTCCAGACTAACTGTATCTGCTACAGTCAACTTTGCAGTAGAAGTCTGCTTTAGTGTGTAAAATCTATTTGCATCAAAAAACGGAAAAGTATATTTTCCAAAAGAGTCAGTTACTCCACTAGTCTTATAGAAGTAAAAGAAATTGAGTTTTGCATTTGATTCTACATCTTCTTCGAAGTGTTTAACCCTATACTTTTGATTTTGAGTCAATGTGGGCCAGTAAGCAGTATATCTAACTCGCCTTCTACTCCCTCTCGCTGCCTCAGTGATGTAAATGTATCCCGAATCTAGTTCATCGTTTATAGAGTCAAATTCGAATGTCTGGATCGATCCACTACTTTCAGTACTGCCGACATCAATGTCTAGTGTAGCATAATATTTGAATGAACTAGATCCTAAATCATAAGACCTGCCTATGTTCTCAACCGTAGCAACATTACCATTTAGGGTGATCGTCATTCCAATAGCGACTCTTTTATAGTCCTCTTCTTGTAATTCTATCCTAGTAACATCTGAAACAGGTTCCCACACTATATTGTAGAAAGTTTTTGTGCTTTCGCTAGTGATGGCTTTAAGCATAGTCCAGTTATTATCACTTCCATCAACAACTGTATCTTCTTCTATTATGTAGAAGCCTGTGTTAAACCAGATCTGAGCATATCTTCCAGTTAAGTATCCTTCCCACTGAATTCCTCCATAACTATCAGTGAATGTTGGATGAATTCTTCCGTTTAGCTTGAACTGTCCGTTTGACCAAAAATCAGCTGGTCCTACAGTAGAGGTTAGAGATGCATCTACTTTAGTGGTGAATACTTCACCTGCTTTAAGAGCGTTTGCGTTTGCTGTACCCGATGCACCGTTAGGCAATGTGACATTTCTAACATCCATATTGTTGTATGGAGTCATATTACCAGGTAATGGATCTATGGCCACAAATATATCGCCTACAGCAGGTGCTGACCCTTTATTTGTAACTGAAATAGCATCCATTTGCGTCTCATTGACAAGATTGCCTTCTAGTCTATATCTATTCCCAGAAGTAATTAGATGTGCTTTCAACTCTGTGTTTAGATTATCAGTAGTATTTGCATTTAATCTATCTGATGGAATAAATGTCGCATTAGGACCAGTACCGCCTTGCGTCCAAGGTGGATCACCAAGAACCGCTTTATAGTTGTCGATATAGTCCTGAATAGTTATACGAGGCTCAACATTAATCAAAGTATTACTTGTTGATGTTGATTGTATCGTGCTTCCTGCTAGACCGATAAGCTGAGTGGATTGTCCAGCTTCATTCACAATATTAGATAAGTTAGTCTCTGCAATACCTACTAACGGAAGAATATCAGAGGATGTAAAGCTAAGAGGAACTCCTTCAGGATCTAACTCAGTAGATAGATCATCCAGTATATTATCTAGTGCTTCTGTAGGATTTGTAAGATCAGATAAGTTTCTATCTGCTCTTAAACCGAATGTTAAATACTTTGTTCTTGACATAGTTCTTCCAATTAGTTCTTATAGGGTTATTCTGTTATTTATAAATAACTGTAGTATCTATTGGAGAAAAAAGATGGCAATTAAAGCAAACTTAACAGTCGATCAAGGTGCAGACTTTACCGCTACTATTGATCTAAAAGCGGCAGATGGGCAGGCATATAACCTTACGAATCATCTCGTTCACGCACAGATGAGAAAGAATCCTAGTCAATCAACTGCAAGTGCAGACTTTAAATGCACACATAACGATAACTTGGGACAAATTGTTCTAACTTTGAGTAGTGGAGCTAAAGTTGCAACAGCAGAATCCGGCACTAGAGGTCAAGCTGGCTTTACTCAAGCACAACCAGCACAAGTAGGAACAGCAAATATAGAAGCAGGCAGATATCTATATGATGTAGAAATAGCTGATAATAGCACTCCTAATGTTATTACTCGTGTTGTACAAGGAACAGTAACTGTTACAGCAGGGATAACGAAGTAATGAGTGATGAAGAGATTAGCGGATCAGTATCTACTAGTCAAAATCTTGTGGCACAGGTTAGTCAAGCACAGTCATTAGATGCAAAATTGGATGTAGACGGAAACTTAGTAGTAGAAAGCTTTCGAATAGACCCCACTAATCTGACATTAGATTCGCTATCAAATACGGATATAACGAATCCAGAAAATGGTGCATATTTGTACTATGACGGGTCTGCTCAAAAGTGGAAAGATGGTGGAAGTCTTACAACTTTGATTAATAGCGTAAAGACCGAGTCATATCCATTTGTGAAAAGATTTAGTATACGAAGAAATGATTATTTTACTGGAGTCACTTCTTCGGGTCAGGCCCAGTCGTTTAGTGAAGTTTCAGGTACTGTTAATCGTCACTTTGGTGGCGCAACTAGTGGCTCTGACCCTTTAGGTATACCTGCACCATATGCCGGAACAACAAAAAGACAAAGAATTAATATCAATTTCGATTACCACATAACGGCTAGCGGGATTGCCTCTGATGCAGAGTTTGATATAGAGCATATAGTAAGAGTTAAATCCAAAGGTGTTGATGCAATTTCTTTGGGCACTGTTAAGTTTCCGACTACAACCGTGGATTTGGCAGAACTAGGGGTGGGCAGTGGCGGTGGAAGAAAACTGCGAATACAAGGTAATGTTACTGACAAGCTTACTGTTTTTGGTAAAATAGCGGCTACATCAGGCGGGTTTGATGATCTAGACATAGAAACATTTTTCTATAACTCTTATATGGATGAAACTGAGATTAAATATAACATAGGCTTTTCTGATTCAAGTAATTTTGATTTTAGTGCGGGAGACACAGTGTATTTTAGTGCTGAAAGATTTACGCCTTCTGGTGATTATTACGAAGTAGTACATGAGTCTAAATCTTACACGGTTGATCTGTATGCTGGTGGTGCAAACCTAGGCCCCTTTGCAGTTAACGGTAATAGCAATTTTTCAGAAAATTTCGATATAATATTACCAGAAACAACTACAAAAACTGAGATAACTGTGGATTCTAGACCTCACAATGAAGATATAGGGCAAGGCCATACATTAAAACTACGAAAAATTTACGGGTCAGTAGAGAACTTAGCTTAACTTTATAGTGTATAAATACTATAATTACTAATATAATTTAGGGTACAAACATGGCACAGCCTACAAGTAAAGCAGAATTTAAAGAATATTGTTTGAGAAAACTGGGTAAACCAGTAATTGAAATCAATGTCGATCAAGATCAAGTTGATGATCGTGTTGACGAGGCACTGTCATACTACGCAGACTATCATTTTGATGGTGTTGAAAAGACTTATGTTAAGCATCAGGTATCTAACTCTTACATACAGTTCACTGCTTTAGAGATGGGCGATAATCCAGACTTTGCAGTAGGTGAAGTTATCTCTGAATATGCTGATAATACGACTGCGGACGCTACTGCAACCGCAACAGCAACTATCATTTCAATTGATGCAACACTAAAGAGAGTATACTTTAAGAAGCCCACTACTGGTGCTTTCACTGTAGGATCATATGTCGCAAGTACCACATTTTCAGCAAAACATGGTGCGGCAGCCGATAACCGAAGAGTGATATCTGTTAGCTATCAAGGCACATTCGAGCTTGAGTATATTCCTGTACCAGAAAATATTATTGGTGCGATTAACGTGTTTAGTCCAGAGTCTAACGTATCTTTGGGTAGCGGTATCTTTAGCGCAAAATATCAGTATGTACTGCACAATCTACATGATATTAATATGGGTCCTTTGGTAAGCTTTCAGATGTCGATGCAACATCTACAACTCATAGAGGAGTTACTTGTTGGTGCAGTGCCTCTAAGATACAACCGCCATTTAGATCGAATCAAGCTAGACATGGACTGGGATAATCTAACAGTAGGAAACTACATCGTAGTAGAAGCATATCAAGTTATAGATCCAGACACATTCACTGATGTGTGGAAAGATCGTTTCTTGCAAAATTACGCAACAGCAAAAATCAAATATCAGTGGGGCTCAAATCTCACTAAGTTCAATGGCATGACATTGCCCGGTGGTGTTCAGTTCAATGGAGAACAAATTTTAAGCGATGCACGAGAAGAGATACAGAGGCTAGAAGAAGAAATGTCTAATAGCTATTCTCTACCGTCTGTCGATATGATAGGATAAAAAAGTGGCTAAAAACTATTATTTTGAAAACTTCGAGAACTCGATGGAGCAGACTCTCATCGAAGACTTGGTTATTGAGTCGATAAAAGTCTACGGCATGGATGTGTGGTATATTCCTAGAACACTATCTACGCTACAGAGTGGAGTTAGGGTTATTAGAGATGATATATTGAACGAAGACGACTTATCAACATTTGATGATGCATATATGGCAGAAATGTATGTGAAAAGTGTTGATGGCTTCGAAGGAGAAGGCGACTTCTTATCTAAATTTGGTCTTGAGATTCGTGACTCCATTACCATGACAATAGCTAAAAGAACATATGAATCTGAAATTGGAACAAACGAGTCTAACACTAGACCTAGAGAAGGCGATTTAATTTATCTTCCATTGAATAATAAGATATTTGAAATCCAGCATGTGGAACACGAATCAATCTTCTATCAAATGGGCTCCATTCAAATGTATGATCTTAGAGCGGAACTTTTTGAGTATAGTGGAGAGAGGTTTGAAACGGGTCAGAAATTTATCGATGAGAAGTTTGATAATGTCGATCTATTTGTTTCATCTGATTCTGTAACATACGGAGTCAAGCACGATAATGGATTCTTATTGTTGGATTCCACTAAAGCTCCATTTGCAAGTCATGTTAGAAATCTTTCTATAGAACTTGAGATAGGTAGAACTTACATATTTGATCAACAAGATGTGACAAACGCTGGTCAGAGATTACAGATATACACGACATCAGATCCTTCTACAGATGTTCTAGTTGCAGGACAAGTTACAGCAGGCACGCTAGGAAGTTCTGGTGCGAAAACGACCTTTACTCCAACTACTACGGGAAGTAATGCTGTTTCTCCAGGCGAATATTATTACAGAACTGCTGACGGTACAGCGTATGGAACGATAACATTAGTTGCCTCTAGAATTGATAATGTAGAAGCATATGACGCATTAGCAGATAACACCACAGTGGGAACTTTTGCTGATAATTTAATAGACTTTACTGAAACTAATCCATTCGGAGACTTAGACCTCTAATGTACGGTACTCATTTTTACAACGAATCAACGAGAAGATATGTAGCCGTATTCGGCACGATGTTTAACAATCTTCAAATCGAAAGAAAAAGCGGATCAACTTCAGTTCAAAAGATGAAGGTGCCCATCAACTACGCACCCATGCAGAAGATTCTTGCTAAACTAGAACAAGATCCGAATCTCAATGCTCCTGCGATTACTCTACCTAGGATGTCTTTTGAGATTACTGGTATGAACTACAGTTCTGAGCGAAAACTAACCAGTATGACTAAGCAGGTTAAAGGATCACCGGCTTCTGATGGAAGAGTAAGTACGATGTTTGCTCCTGCCCCGTATGATATAGAATTTCAACTAAACATCATGACAAAATACAATGAAGATGGAATGAAAATTCTTGAGCAAATATTACCGTACTTTAAACCAGACTGTACAGTAAGTGTTAAGATGATAGACGAATTAAATACTTATGTAGATATTCCAGTTGTGTTGAGTAGCGTGTCACAAGAAGATTCATATGAAGCAGACTTTCAAACGAGAAGAGCATTGATTTGGACACTTAACTTTACAATGAAAGCATTCTTCTTCGGTCCAACCACACCCAAGAAACAAATTAAGTTTGTTGATGTCGATCTATACCCATCGTTTGAAGATTGGAACGGTGGAGAGCAAATAGCAGTAACTCCTGCTGTCCCTCAGGCACTATCTGCATTAACTGCGGGCACTAGCTACATAATATACGATCTAGGTAGCGGCACAAGTAGTGCGAATCAAACAGCTTGGAACACATATCTTAGTAGCACCTCAGTAGTTTACAAGGTAGGCGGTACATTTACAGCACCAGCAAACCCAGCGACTAATGCTCCTGCTGGAGCAACAGCAACTTCTGTCCCTGCTGATATAAAAGAGAATGATAGCTGGCAAGCAATGACAATTATAACAGATATTGACGAACACACATAAAGGCATATCATGAATGATGAAATAGGTAAAAGTCTAGGACTTGAGCCTCTGGATGATGTAGTCGAAGGGAAGGTAATTGAGAGAACAGAAGTTCCCACTGACGACAAAATGAACAAAGATTATGAGTACGCTAGAAGTAACTTCTATAATGTAATCGAATCTGGAACAGAGGCGTTAGAGCAAATGCTCGATGTAGCAAAAGCATCAGAGCATCCGAGAGCATATGAAGTCGTATCGACTATCATGAAGACACTTGTAGATGCCAATAAAGACTTGGTCAAAATGTCTACTGATAAGATTAAAGTAGAATCAGAGAATGCTGAGACAGCACCAAAAGGACTAACTACTAATAACAATCTTTTTGTAGGTTCTACAAATGAACTACAGCAATTGATAAAGGACATGAAAACTAAAGATGTCTAAGTTGCTAGACAGAGGCTATAACGGTAACGCCAACCTAAAGCGCAAGGGTACTCCGATTGAGTTTACTCAGGATATGGTTGGCGAGTTTATCAAGTGCGCTCAAGATCCAACATACTTCTCTGAAAAGTATATTCAGATTGTACACGTTGATAAGGGTCTCATTCCAATCAAGATGTACGATTATCAGAAAGAGATTGTCGAAAAGATAACAAACAATCGAAGAGTGGCAGTGGTAACTTCACGACAAGCAGGTAAGACAACTACTGCCGTTGCCGTTATTCTACACTATGTATTATTCAACGACCACAAGACCTGTGCTTTACTCGCTAACAAAGGCGATGCGGCTCGTGAGATTCTAGATCGAATCAAGATTGCATATGAAGCATTACCCAAGTGGCTACAACAAGGCGTTATCGAATGGAACAAAGGCTCTGTCGAGTTTGAGAACGGATGTAAGATCATTGCAGGTGCGACATCATCGAGTGCTATTCGTGGTAAATCTATATCGTTTCTATACATAGATGAAACCGCATTCGTAGAAAATTGGGATGAGTTCTTTGCTTCTGTATTCCCAACGATATCTTCTGGTAAGACTACAAAGATGCTGTACACATCTACGCCAAATGGACTCAATCACTTCTACAAGACTTGTGAGGGAGCGAAAGCAGATACTAATGGCTTCGAGTATGTTGAAGTGCCGTGGCAAAGAGTGCCAGGACGAGACGAGAAGTGGAGAAAAGAGACTCTTGCGGCTATGGACCAAGATACTCAGAAGTTCTCACAGGAGTTTGAGTGTGGATTCTTAGGATCGTCTGGAACTCTGATCGAGGGTGGTAAGCTAAAGAGTCTTGTGCCCAGAACTCCAGTTGGTCAAACACAGCACATGAAAGTGTATGAAAAGCCTCAGAAAGATCACACATACTGCTGTATCGTAGATGTCGCCAGAGGTAAAGGATTAGATTACTCAGCATTTCAGATTATCGATGTTACAGAGATGCCTTATCGACAAGTTTGTATGTTTAAAGATAACATGATAACACCCATCGACTACGCTGAAATCATATATAGAAGTATAAAGAGTTATAATGAGGCTTACACATTAGTGGAAGTCAATGATATAGGTGAGCAAGTCTCAGAGACATTGCATTACGAATTTGAAGTGGAAACACTCATGTTCACAGAATCCGCAGGTAGATCAGGCAAAAGAATATCTACTGGATTCTCAAAGAAAGCAGATAAAGGCATTCGAACAACAAAAGCAGTTAAATCCGTTGGATGTAATATGCTCAAGATGTTGGTTGAACAAGACCAACTAATATTGAATGACTTTGATACGATTAACGAACTTTCGACATTTTCTAGAAAAGGCAACTCTTACGAAGCAGAATCAGGATGTCATGATGACCTAGTCATGGGTCTAGTTCTATTTGCTTGGATGACTGATCAGATGTTCTTTAAAGAGATCACTAATATAAACACAGTCAACGAACTAAGACAGAGAAATGAAGAAGAATTAGCAGAGAGTTTATTGCCTATAGGCTTTAACGACTACGATTCTAATAGCGACTCTAATCCTGTTCCAGTTTCAGTAGGAGACGATGATAATTCCTGGCTACACTAAGTTCAGATTATTATAAATATAGAAATAACGAATAAAAGAAGTTTGTAACTTACAAAATAAACAAGGAGAAATCGACAATGGCCTTTCAACTAAGTCCAGGAATTAACATCAGCGAAGTGGATCTCACTAATTCTACTCCAGCTGTAGGAACAACAGAGGGTGCAATTGCAGGTGTATTCCGTTGGGGTCCAACTAACGAAAGAGTTTTAATCACTTCAGAGCAAGAATTAGTCAATCGTTTTGGTGCACCATCAACTAGATATACTAATGCGCCAACCAACACTCAGACATGGCAAAACCACGAAACATTTTTAACTGCCGCTAATTTTTTAGCATATAGCGATGCATTATATGTTGCTCGTGCAGATACTGGTGGTGCCGCGGCAACTGAAGCTGGTGAAAACTTTTCAGCAAAATATACAGGTGAACTAGGTAACTCTATCGGTGTATCTCACTGTGTTACCGATGCTAATGGCGTCAGTTCATTTGGGGCTTCTAGCACTGTCGCAGGTGGGGCAATAGGAACATTAGCAATCAATGCCAGTTCCACATCGGGAACGATCAACGGTATAACCAAAGCACAAGCAGATGCAATCGTAATAGGAGATATCATTACTCCTACTCATGTAGACTCAAACAAAGAAAGCTTAACTATTGCTACAAGAACAGTAGGTGGCGGTGACGGAACAGAGACAACACTTACAGTTAATGCTGATGATAATCTTGACGCTGCCGCTGCCGTTGCTTCTGGTGGTTTAGTTGCTGAAGGCATTATCACAGAACTAGAAGATAGTGTGACAACAGTTCAATCTAGCATCATATCTCTTGACGCTGACGATACTATTGAAACAGGTGATGCTGTACGCTTTGATGCTAATGGCTTTGCGGCACTGACAGTAACATTTGCAGATGGAACTACAGGATCACTAGTAGATGAGCAAACTTACTTTGCAATCAGAGTAAATGATGGCACAGATACTTCGGCCAACTTAGGTAAACTATTATCTGGTGGAGCTACACGAGCAATCAAACTAGCATTGACTTATGATGATGCAATCAACCACCTCGATGGCACGCCTAAGAATATTAAGTTTACTACTAAGCCTTCTGATGCTTCTGCTATATTCAACTTCATCAAATCTTCAAAAGTGTTCTTAAATGTCACTTTCACTAGCAGATATACAGGTCACACCAATCTAACTGTTGCCGCTGGTAACGGTAGCATCACCAGACAGTGGGGAGATGCTGACTTGTTTGATGCACAACCTAGTACTAGTCATGCTCATGTTGTAGTTAAAGATATTGATGGTAAAATTACTGGTACAGCTGGCTCTATCGTAGAAATGTTCGAGAATGTGTCTATGATAGCTGGCGCTAAGAGTTTTGACGGCACATCTAATTACATCAGTGATGTTCTGACAGCCTCTTCTAATTGGATCGCTTTAACACCGGCTAATTCAGTACTAGCTACTTTTAAATCTCAAGTTGCTCTGACTGGCGGTACTGACGGAAGCGATGAACAGGCTGCTACTCTTGCTCAAATTGCTCCAGCATACGACTTATTCAAAGATGCCGCAGACGTAGACATCTCACTTGTGTTACAAGGTAAAGCAAGTAGCTTCTCTGGTGCTACTGGTACAGAGCTATCTAACTACATTATCGATAATATTTGTGAAGTTAGAAGAGATTGTGTAGCATTCATCTCTCCAAAATATGAAGCGTCAATGACTGCTTCAAGCATTGTCGCCTCTATTGCAACACTCTCAGCTAGTAGCTATGCAGTTGTCGATAGTGGTTATAAGTATCAATATGATAAGTATTCTGATGTATATCGTTGGATACCTCTAAATGGAGACATAGCAGGACTTTGTGCTAGAACAGACGATCAAAGAGATCCTTGGTTCTCACCAGCAGGATATAACAGAGGTAATGTTAAGAATGTTGTTAAGTTAAAGGTTAATCCTAATAAAGCACAGAGAGATTTGCTATATAAGAATAACATAAACCCTGTTATCACTCAGCCTGGTCAAGGAACAGTACTATTTGGCGATAAGACTTATTCAGGAACAACCAGTGCATTCGATAGAATTAATGTTCGTAGATTGTTCATTGTTCTTGAGAAAACTATCGGTAGTGCCGCTAAGTCAACTCTATTCGAATTTAACGATGAGTTCACTAGAGCATCGTTCGTAAACTTAGTTGAACCGTTCTTGAGAGATGTACAAGGTAGACGAGGCATTTTTGACTTTAAAGTAGTTTGTGATGCAACAAACAATACTCCAGGAGTTATCGATGCTAATCAATTTGTTGGCGACATCTATATCAAGCCAGCACGATCTATTAACTTTATTCAGTTGAATTTTGTAGCCGTTAGATCAGGCGTAGAGTTCTCTGAGATCGTTGGTGCGGCTTAATAAATAATTAGACAACAAACAAGGAGATAAAATACAATGGCTTTCAACATCAATGAAATTAAAAGCCAACTGACCTTCGGGGGTGCCAAGGCATCATTGTTTCAAGTGGGGATAACAAATCCTATCAATGGAGCAGGTGATCTAAAGACACCGTTTATGGTACAAGCGGCACAGATCCCAGAAGCGACTATTGGAACAATAGAAATCCCATACTTTGGTCGTAAGGTCAAAGTAGCGGGAGACAGAACATTCGCTGAATGGACTGTGACTATCATCAATGATGAAGACTTTCTGATTCGCAATGCTATGGAAAACTGGATGGCTTCAATCAATTCACATGAAGGAAATGTTACTCAAGCAGGCACTGCAAGTGCTTCTGAGTATAAGGCTCAAGCACAGATTACACAGTATTCAAAAACTGGTGCACCATTAAGAGTTTATAACTTTAACGGTTTATTCCCAACAAACATCGCCGCTATCGGCATGGACTGGAACACAACTGATGATATTGAAAGATTCGATGTTACCTTCCAGTACGACTGGTGGAATGTTTCTGGTGGAGTCACCGGAGACGGTGGCACAAACGAGTAAAATTGATAACGATAATTTAAGGGGAGAGAATAAACTCTCCCTGAGAATTAGAGGATAAAATATGGCTGAATTATTTGGATTTTCAATTAAGCGTAAGAGTGCAGAAGAAGATACGAACATACCTTCTTTCGTTAGACCGGACGCAGACGATGGCTCTATTGATATTGCGGCAACAGGTACTGCCGCTAGTAGCTATCTCGACTTAGCAGGAAGTGCAAGATCGGAAGCAGAACTTGTACAGAAGTATAGAGGAATGCTACAGCAACCAGAAGTTGCTCAAGCAGTAGATGATATTGTTAATGAAGCAGTTAGCATTTCATCAGACCAAAAAGTTGTGGAATGCGTTACTGATGAAGTCGATCAACCCGACAACATCAAAAAGAAAATCAGAGAAGAGTTTGACACAGTACTTAGACTGTTAGACTTTTCTTCTACTGGTTACGACACTTTCCAAAAGTGGTATGTTGATGGAAGAATCAACTATCATGTTATGATTGACGTAAAGCAACCTCGAAAAGGTATTCAAGAGTTGCGTTATATCGATCCAAGAAAGATTCGTAAAGTTAGAGAGTTTGATGATAAGTCAAAAGGCTCTAATAACGGACAAGATAATAAATTCTTAACTAAAAAAGTAAAGAATGAGTACTATATCTACAGTGAAAAAGGATTCTTAGGTCAAGCAGGGAATCAAATTACACAATCGGGTATGGGCAATGATTTGCAAGGACTGAAGATAGCGACAGATTCTATTGTCCACGCTAACTCCGGATTACTGAATGAAAGTAATTCGTTGATCATATCTCACTTACAGAAGGCACATAAGCCTCTGAATCAGTTGAGAATGATGGAAGACGCTGTAGTTATTTACAGAATATCTAGAGCACCAGAACGAAGAATTTTCTATATCGATGTGGGTAATCTGCCTAAGATGAAAGCAGAACAGTATCTACGAGATATGATGACTAAGCACAAAAATCGCTTAGTGTATGATGCAAGTACGGGTGACGTTAAAGATGATCGCAGACATATGAGTATGACTGACGATTTCTGGTTACCTAGAAGAGAGGGTGGAAAGGGCACTGAGATCACTACTTTGCCTGGTGGTCAGAATCTAGGTGAACTAGATGACGTACTATACTTTCAGAAGAGACTATTTAAGTCTTTGAATGTACCAATATCTCGCATGGACACTGAAGCAGGATTCTCCCTAGGCAGAGCATCGGAGATATCAAGAGATGAGATTAAGTTTAGTAAGTTTATCAGCAGATTGAGATCAAAATTCTCTACACTGTTCGATAAAGTTCTTGAGAAGCAGTTGATACTCAAGGGAATCATAAGACCTGAAGAGTGGCCAGAAATTCAAGCCTCTGTCAGATATGATTTCATGCAAGATAACTACTTCGAAGAGTTAAAAGAGAGTGAAGTCTTGAGAGAAAGATTAAATCTTCTACGAGACATTGACGATTATGTTGGTAAGTACTACTCAGCAGAATGGGT
>Ga0209092_10000164_pt1 | contig 61574 bp, 57 predicted proteins | sample FraStrMetagenome_FD_187446 | JGI IMG/M metagenome (GOLD analysis project Ga0209092, IMG submission 187446) | Marine eukaryotic phytoplankton communities from Arctic Ocean - Fram Strait ARC3M Metagenome (SPAdes) (version 2) | ecosystem: Environmental > Aquatic > Marine > Oceanic | place: Fram...
ATCAATTTGTGACATATACTTCGTTTTGTTTCGGGTTTTCGTATCTGGATTCGTTCAACTTTATTCTCCCTGAGACCAGCAGAGCTGGGGCCTTTCTCTCTGTATGTCAGTTAAGGTGCGACTTCTCCGAGCAGAAAAATCGCGTTAATGCCGTGTGAACTACCAAACTGTCCACTGTTCAAATTAATCGTAAAAGCCTTGCTCTCTCCCTTGCGCACTACCACCGGTTGATTCAGCGACACCTCCTCCAGAAGACGTTCCCCCTTTAATAAGGCCTCAGCGCCCCGGTCCGCATCAGCTTCCTGCAAATACAACAGCAGGTTGGGCCCATTGGCATACACTACGATCACACTCTCGATCTTCACCGCCGTGACGGCATCGACCCGCAGGGCAAAACTCAGCGGCGCGCCTTCAACCGCCGTCGTGCCATCGCTCCCCCACAGACTCGAAGTATATTGCTCGGCTCGTTTAAGAAACAGCACCTGACGTCCCTCGTTTCTGCCAAATCCATAGCCGTCCACTTCTGACTTCGGCACAGTATTCAAGCCTGCAAATTCCAGGCGATCATGTAGCGTTAATCCGGTCATCGCCACGCCATCCACTACATGACTGACCGACAACGCCGTTTCCTTCGTCGTGGTATCATCAAAGTTCCACTGTGCCAAGACTTCAGCCTGCACGCTGTTCAACAGGCCGACGAGAACGCCATAACAGAATAACTTAATCTTACTTTTCATTACTTCCTGATTCTATTGGTTCATCTCTTTCGAAAAACGAAAGTCTTCGATCGTATTTCCCGTGATCGAAGCATTCCGCACGTTCTTTGTTTCAATACTCTCACTTGCCGGCCTCGTCTGCTCGGCACGCACGCCCCGAGCTCCCGGATTTGTGATGCGATTCCCTTCGATCACCAAGCCGTCGACGTCGGCCATATGCATCGCCGGACCGGCGCAATCGACAAACTCGTTATTTAGAATACGAATATTACGGTGCAGCGGCTGGGGAGACTTGCCGCCAAAGATGCCGGACCAAATGGCTGGCCAGGCGTTACGATTACGCCAAGCCACACCATTGCCGAGAAAGCGATTGTTCTGGATCAACACATCATGCGCATGGAGCCCTTCAAACGGCGCATTCCATATTTCAATGCCACCACCACCGAGCTCGCGAAATTCATTGTTCTCCACCAAGCCCGGACCACTCTTAAGCAAGATCCCTATACGACGCCCGCGCACAAAGCTGTTATTACGAAATACAAAATTCCCGCAGGCACGGCTCAGATTATAAACCTGCGTCACTTCCAACCTCGGGAAATTCTGCCCCGGCCCGCCCACAGTGAGCTCCGGAATGTCTCGATCCAAGACCACTCTCGTCGACTTCGCGCCAACCGTTGCGCTCAGCACCGTCGCCTCCGCCAGCAGTGTGCCCTGCAAACGTTGAAAAAATGCCAAGCGGTCGCCCTCCCTAATATCCATATCCGTCGATAGCACGTGCGTGCCCGGCTGATTCTTGCCGATCACCACTTCATTCGGTTTCGGCTGCGCCAAGGGCGTCAACACCAGCGAGCTAATATGATTGTTATCGTCACCGGTATTTTCGAAGCGACAGCCCTCCACCCACGGACCGATGCGCGCGCCATGCATATTGGTGCCGCCATTCTGTAAACCGATCAGACGATCTTCACGCCGCAACATCTGCAGACGGATCAATTTCAAATCATGGGAAAAATTAGTCACCACTCCAATCCCCGGCAGATAGTAAGTCGTCACATCGACCAAACTCACATCCTCTGTATTGAAAATCTCAATCCCCTGCGCCTTGTAGCGCGGTGCGCACACATAGACCATGCCTGGTTTCACATTGCGTAGTTCACTGGGTTTCTTCGCCTGCAAGCGATAGCGATTCTCCCCTAAAGGCTCCCACGCTGCTTTCATATAAACCAGCAGCGGCACATCCAGCGCCATGCGTGGATAAGTCGGATCGGAAAAAAGCCCGCGCTTTTCCTCCATGAAACGAGGCACCGTCTCCGGCGGCACGCAACCTGACCACAAGGTCAGCTCCATCGTGCCGTCAGGTGCAATCGTATCGACACGTGCGGCCGTATGGATCGGCACGGCATAATCGACCGTAAAATTGCGCAAGGTTATGTGCTTCGAAAAACGCACCCGCGCCAGGCGCGCGATCGCATGAATATCAAAGGTCGCGCCTTGCCCATCGATGATCAAATTTTCAGTCTGCTCGATATCAAAGACCGTCCCTTCAAACTCAGGATGCAAGTCATAGTGCCCAGGCTCAAAACGAATCAAAGTCGACGACTGCTCCAACGCCTGTCCCAGTGCTGCACGAATTTCTGTCATCCCACTGCCCAGCGGGATCTCGATCACATGCTCCGGCGCATCGACTGCAAACTCCCCCTGTTGCTGCACGCCAGAGGAATCTTTAACCCGCCAATAATAGGTCCCCGCAGCCAAGGCCTGATCCGGCACATAGCGCGCGACCTGATCGATCGCATCACGATCGACAATCTCCGAAAAATCCGCATCCGTTGCGATTTGTATATGAGTGCGCGCTGAGTGAGCCGCGTCAGCCGACCAGCTCAGGTTCGGGTGCGGGCTGACCGCCGCGGAAGCGATTTGCGCCAGGCAAAACAGGCCGCAGGACCACTTAGAAATTTTGGGGAGTAACATAGAAGACAATAATGAATTTGAGAATGAATGAGTATAATAGATTTCGGCTCAAACAACCATGTCCGTTCGCGCAATCAACTTATCACTTTGCGCAAATCGATCTTCGCCGCGAAGCGAAAGAGCGAGTCCACACAATCACCAATCCTAACACTCAGATTAACAGATTCCCTACAGTTAAACAGGTATTATTTAACCTAATTACAGGACGATAGAACCACCGAGCCTCAGGCTGATGTATCAACTTAGTGGTAAAAAGTGCCTCCTCTGACCAAGGGAAGGCAGCATCTCCTTATACATAATTTTGTATCGTCAAATTAACGTCACTTACGCACTGTATTAAGCTCCTCCCCTGCCAAGGGGAGGTGGCTCGGTCTGCCGAGACGGAGGGGTTTTCGCGGTTATTTCAGTCAAGGCAGTAAACAGCGCTGAGGCTCGGCGGAGAACCCTTCCGTCTCGCTTCGCGATCCACCTTCCCTTGGCAGGGAAGGAGTTTTTTTACCGTTACCTTCAAGGCCCTCGGACTTATCAAGGATATGCCTGCCAAGGGGAGGTGGTGAAATGCCCTCGGGGTGCTCGGTCTGTGGTTCGACAAGCTCACCACCCTGAGCCTGTCGAAGGGCCGAGTCGGCATGTCCGCCGTAGCTTTAGCGAAGGACGGAGGGGTTTACTGTTATTGTCACTAATCAACCAAACGGCTCACGGCTGCACATCCTGCAACCGCGTGCCGATGCGCACGTCATCAACCATCAACGTGGAGCCGCCCCGCCCGGCGAGTGCGAATTGCAGGCGATCGAAGGTGAATTCACCGTTAAACACCGCAGCGGGCTCGGACAGCTCTTTGCCAGGATTCAGATAGACTTTGAGAGTATCCTTGCCAGTCGTGCCGAGATCGAATTCAAACAGCACGTTGACGGCTTGCCCATCATAGCCGGACAGGCGAGTGGTCGGATTGCGGCGGACAGTGTCGGTGTGATCCAGCGTGATCCCGTCGGACTGAATCTGCAGCGATACCGGCGTGACGGTCTTGCCGTTCCAGCCGTTTTGGCGCAGCCAGTTGATTTGCCCGACACACTCAGGCTCCAAGCCCTCGAAGCGAATCTTCATGGAGGCATAAATTTTACCGCGTGAGTGCGGCACGATAAAATAACGTGTGCGCGAACTACCAGATGCATCACCAGAACCATACCTTAGTTGTAGCCAATCGTTCGCCACCGAAACGTTCCCGACTTCATCGATATTCGGCAGGAATGCATCCAGCTCGCCCGTGGCAGGCGCGCCGAAATGCTCATACGCTGGCAGGCCGAAGTGCTGCGCGGTCTGCACACGATATTCCTTCGTGCCAGTTTTTGCGCGAAAGGTCGGGAAGGTGTAAGTCGCGGCATCCTGCTTAGACACATATTCGGCAATGTCATACCAAGTGTTGCCGTCGATCGTGCCCTGCAGTTGGTAGGCAAACTCTTTACAGAGCGGCGCGATCACGGCGCGACTGCCGCTGACTTTGAGCTCCGGCATGTCGTTGACGACGATGTCGTAGGAATGGTCGCCGACACGGTTTTTCCAGCGCTCGGTCGTGTGGGCATATTTTATATCCCAATTAAAATAGCCGCGCTGCGCTTCCTGTAAATGCATGGCCAGTGCGGCTTCGGCCTGCTGCTCGGCCTCGGGATAGGCGGCGGTCGGTTTTGCCTGCGAAGCGTCGGCATTCAGGTCGAAGAAACTAAAGCCCTGCAGGCCGTTTTCAACCAACTGTTGGTAGTCCGATCCGCCGCCAACCAGTGAGTGGTCGCCGGTGATCAAGGCATGACGGCTGGAAGAAATAATCGGCACGTTACGGCGCTCGCCGCGTTTGCCCTGCAACACATCCCAGGCGCTGATGCCGTCTTTATATGATTCGGTTTGCATGCCAGCCAATTGAGCAAAGGTGGCATACCAGTCGGCCATATAAACCAGTTCGGAGCTGGTGCTGCCAGACTTGATCTCACCCGGCCAATACGCGATGCCCGGCACACGGATCGCGCCCTCAAAGGAGTCGCCCTTGCCACTGCGCAGTGGTCGGTTGTCGGCCTCGATGATGCCGCCATTGTCACTGCAGAAAACGATCAAAGTATTATCGAGCACGCCCTTTGTCTTCAGCGCAGCGATCACGTTGCCGATCGCCGTATCCATCGAATCGACCAAGGCCATGTAGCGTGTGCGTCCGCGGGCATTGCGATTTTTCTTCGCATCGGGCCCCGACCAATACGGATCGACATCGGCCTCGTCATACTTTGCTAGCACCGACGCTTTCGCATCCAGCGGATGGTGCGGTGCATTAAAGGAGAGAAACATAAACAGCGGATCTTTTTTATCGTGTCGGTTGATGACATCGATCGCCTCCTGTGCCCACATATCAGTGGCATAAGTGTTGCCCGAAGCCTCGTTGTTTTGCGGTGCGTTGGCATAGACTTTTTCGCCGTTGCGGATCAGCTCGTGAGCATCGCGGTTGGTATAATTCCAATAGCGAAGCGTCCCGGCGATACCGATGAAGGAATGATCAAATCCCTGATTGTGCGGCATGTAGGATTGCAGATGCGAGCCGACGTGCCACTTGCCGATCACCGAGGTGCGGTAGCCGCCCTCCTGCATCTTTTCGGCAATGGTTTTGACCTCGCCTGGAATCCCGTTGAGCGAGGTATGGAGCACGATGTGTTCATGCAAGCCGAAGCGATAGGGATAGTTGCCAGTCAGGAACGCCACGCGGGACGGCGTGCACTGCGGCTGCACATAGTTGCGTTCCAGAAACATGCCGCCCGCGCGCAGCTTGTCGAGGTTCGGCGTCTGGATCGGCGAGCCCTGCCAGCTCATGTCTGAGTAGCCCATGTCGTCGGCCAGGATAAAGATTATATTCGGCTTGCCTGCGGCGAGCGCGACACTTGCACAACAGAGAGCAGCGATTATTAAAAGCGTTTGTTTCATCATTAGACAGAAAAATCGTGAGGACGATTTGAAGCTCTGTATGAGGAGATGCACAGACAGAGAGGGGAAAAGAATACGAAGCCAGTCTACTACAAACACACAGTAGATGCTCGTACAATTCAACCAATGATAAAGATAAAACAATCACGAAACGAGTGAGGTGCCTTTATCCTAAATTCGGCAGTCCAACCATACGTAATTCTCTAAACCGTTAATAGACGTTAATTAACGTGACGTAGGTCTGCCGGAGATGGCAAAGCAATCAGAGGCACCGCCATTTTGGTGATGACTCTGAAAACCAATCGCACCTTGAGCAAACCTGTAAGCCATCTATATTCATGCACTTCTACTATCCTATTAACGTCCATTAACGTTAATTAACGGTTCAACTGCTCCTTTTAGGTTTATACGAAACTTGCATCGCTCCAAAGTCTCACGACTTCGGCACCCCTGTCATACTCGGTCTTTTCGTAGCCGAAGTCGTGAGACTTTGGTCAGTGCCGACTCCTATCCCTGGTTGCTTTCATTTGAACATCATGACCGGAATCATTCATGCACGTCGACGCGGCTATACTCAGGATTCAGGTCGTTGATCGCGGCATTGCCCCAGTCGTCGGGGTATGGGCCATCCATCTGACTCGGATCAAACCGACTAGGTTGCACGCCGCCATAGTGCAGTTTCATCCGCTCCATCATTGCGGTAAAGCGCTCAGGCTCCTGCGCTGCCAAATCGGTGCGCTGCCAAATCTCGTCTTCGATATTGTAAAGCTCGCCGCCCAGCGCTGCAGGGTTGGCGCTTAGCTGTTTCAGCACGGCGGCATCGATCGTGTCCAGGCCCATTTGCACTGCCACCCACTCCTTCGTCACCAGCGCATGCGCACGATGCGAGATCATCGCGATCTCTGCGCGCTGACTATCTTGGCCTTTGAGCACTGGCAGGACATCGAAACTGTCGAGCTCTGGCGCGCCTTGCGGTAACTGGCCGTCGGCGAGTTGCATGAACGTTTGATACCAATCGGCCACATACACCAGCTCATCGCTGACGGCGCCCGGCTCGATCTGGCCGTCCCACACGGCCAGCGTCGGCGTGCGGATCGCGCCTTCGTAAGCACTGCCCTTACCGTGCCGCAGTGGCGTGTTGTGCGCAAACTGCTCACGGGCAAAAACGCCGCCGTTGTCGCTGGTGAAAACAATCAAGGTATTGTCGCGAATGCCCTTGTCTTCCAAGGCCTGCAACACGCGGCCGATGCCCTGATCCATACAGTCGATCATCGCCAGATAGGTTTTGCGGTGCTGATAGATCACCTTCGGATATTTCGCCTCGTCCTCCGGCTTGGCCTGCAGCGGATCGTGCGGGGCATTGTAGGAAAGGTAAAGAAACAGCGGCTGGTCGTCTGCTTTGTTTTCGATCACCTTGATGGCCTCTTCGGTGAACAGGTCGGTCATATAGCCCTCGGTATGCACCGGCTGGCGTTGACTGTGCAGCGCATGGGCGCCGAAATAATCGTGCGTGAAATAGCTGTGCACCTCGCCGAGATAGAAGCCGTAAAAATAGTCAAAGCCCTGATTTTCCGGCATCAGTGATTCATAGTGATGCCCCAGGTGCCACTTACCAATCATCGCCGTTTGATAGCCTGCGCCTTTGAACATTTCGGCCATCGTATAGGTCTCCGCCGGCAGCCCCCATTCGGAGCTTGGGCACACATTCCCCGCGTGCATGGCAGTGCGATAGGGATAGCGACCGCTCATCAGCGCCGAGCGCGTCGGCCCACACTGTGGCTGCGTATAGTGGCGTGTCAGCTCGACCCCCTGTGTTTTCAGTTTATCCAGATTCGGCGTCTGCGCGATCCCTTCATGGAAGCCAACGTCCGCATACCCTTGATCATCCGATAGGATGAACAACACATTCGGACGCTCTACAGCTGTCGCTGTAGACAGGGCAAGTGAGCATCCAGCGATCGCTCCACATAATTTAAATTTCTCTATTATCATAAATAAGTCTGATTGAAGGCATACTCAAGGGGCACGCCAGCAAAGCCCCAATGCCAGCCAGAGAGTAGCACGATGGCTCGCAGGAATCCATATCACTTCGCGCAAGTAACTTATCCATTTACGCAACAATGGAGGCTGGGCGCCCTCGAAGAAGAAAGTCGAAAGGGCAAAAACCGGCCCGCCTCGCGATTCGCTCCTCCTGATACAAGCATATCCTTATGACATTGCACTTTCACTCGCATCACAGTGCCCTCCTCAAATCACACACGCGAAGCGGCGGCCCGCGCCTCGCCTCCCCGACGCGAAAGCCCCCCGTGCGCATGGCACGGAGGGCTTTGTCCTAAATAACCCATAAAAGAAGTCCTTGCACCGAAGGACATTCCTTAAATTTACTTGCGACGGCGGAGCGTGGCGAAGCCGAGGAGGAGAACAGGGCAAGCGCCGCAGCGATGCCCAGAGGAGATAAGGGTGTCTTTTTCATATCGTTTTGAAGTTAATAATCAATGCACTCAGCGTATGAATTGCTGATCAATCTAAACTATACCACAGCCCCCCCATAACCCATATCCATTTACGCAAAGAATCTATCAATTTACGCAGAAGAGAGCCGCGTAAAAGAGCTACGCTCCACGCGGTTGAACAGACACACAAGATCCTGCACAGGACGTCCCGCAGTGCTCAAGCCGTAGTGCGCCGCTTCAGCTAGCACACAGTAAGCTCTGGCACACACACGCGCGGGCTAAAACACGACGCTCATACCAACGCGAAAATGAAACGCTAGCTAAAGCGGCGCGCTACGCTCATGCCAACGCGAAAAAAACGCTAGCTGAAGCGCCGTGCTACAGCCTACGCACCCATCCGTTTGCAATAAGCCGACGGGCTCTCTCCTTTGACCGATTTAAAGAAGCGCGTCAAATTCCCCGGTTCGCTGAAGCCGCATTGTTCACTGATCACCTCGAGCGAAAGATTCGATTCCAATAGCACCTGTGCGATATGCTCGGCACGCAAAGACCGGTGGTATTTGAGCACCGAGGTATCCATGCCTTTACGAAAACGGTGCTCTAGGTTACGTCGCGACACCCCAATGTGCGCGGCCACGTCGTCGACTTCCACCGCACAATGAGAACGCTCCAACAAATACTGTAACGCGCGTGCCAACACCGAATCATTCACCGCAAGCGCATCTGTTGAACGCCGCAATGCGACCGCCCCGGCCCGCGCAGTAATGCGCAAGCAGTCAGCCTGTCCGTCCCGCATTTTCTGATCCAGCGCTTGCGCTGCCAGGTAACCGGCCTGCTGAAATCCCAACGACACGGAGGAGATCGGCGGATCGACTAATTCACAGATATAACTATCGGCCCCCACCCCAAGCACCGCACACTCCTGAGGCACACGAATTCCAGCGATCCCACATTGCTCGACCAGGTGTCGCGCAAAGTGATCGTTGGCTGCAAAAACCGCCACGGGCTTTGGCAGGGTCTGCAACCAGGATAGCACGTCCACTGCATCGAAACGGGAATCGCCCTTGATGCCGAATGCGAGTCCGGCACGAAACACTTCAACCGCATAACCCGCCGCCTCAATTTGCTCGACGAAGGCCGCCTCGCGCTGCAGCGACCAAAGCCCGGTCTGCCTGCCATAAAAAGCAAACTGCTGGTAGCCACGCTTCAAAAAATGCTCGACTGCGGCGGCAGCCACCCCGGCGTCATCGGTATCGACGGCGATCGTGTTCGGTCGCGCAGCTTGCTCATGCAGGATCGCGACTGTCGGCAAACCAAGCGCCAGCAAATCCTGATGCTCCGGTAGATCCATTGTAATCACGCCATCGAATGGATCCCCCTGAACTGACGAGCGAACGTGAGCCAGTCCAGCGGGTTCACAGAGAAAGCGCCACGCGCCGAAATGCCGGGCATAGTCCGTGACCCCACGCAGAAACTGACGCCCCGAACTGGATTCGGTGCCAAGAGTAATCAGAACATGCGGTGCCTCAGACATAAGTTAACGATGCGGGCTAGGAATTTAAGATGCAATGGTATTGGGCTCAGCTGCACGGCTCTACGGCACGACGACTAAGCCGGAACTGGCGGCGTGCAACGAAACGACTGCGACTCCCCTGTTCCGATGATCTCCTGCGGCGCGGCCTGTGGATCGAGGGCGGATAGATCCAATACTGCCACACAACCGACGGGCACAGCCAGCTTCAGCTGCCAGTCCCCCTCAGTCAATTCGGCTTGCAAGCGAACCATGCCTTGCGGAGCCTGCAACGAGCAACGAATCTGCGTCAGATCGCCGGGCGTGGGCTGCACGATGAGGCGGCCCCAGCCTGGCTCCAATGGACGTATGCCTGCCACAATGCTGGACAACAATGTGAGCGGGCCACCACTCCAGGAGTGATTGATCGTGCCCGGATGGTCGGACGCCTCCGGCCAGCGCTCCCACAGTGTGGTGTTGTCATTCTCCACCAATGAACGATAGCGACGGCGCATACGGTCGAGCGCCTGCACGGGCTCGCCAATGGCAAACATCGCCTCCAAAATATACTTTTCCATATACGGGCAAGCCTGCTCCACCTGATTGAACATTTTCAATAAGGCAGGACTGTGCTCCGCCTCAGCCGCCCCGGAGAGAACCATCAGCGCCTGCACACGATCGTCCGGCATAAATTCAAAGCCCTCCGAAACAAAGCCGCCTTTTTCGGGGTTCCAATACTGCTCCCTAATCGCGTCGCGCACTTGCTCGACCTTTATCGCGATCTCGGCCACGTCCGCACTCAACCCCAGCTCGCGGGCCACACGGAGCACACCCTCCGCCGCCAAGACAAACCAAGCATTGAGCGCAGGTTCACAATCGATCTGATCGCCCCAGTCAATCCAATCCCAAGTGCCGATTTCGACACCATCGACATTCACCGGCACTTCGCCCTTCGCAGCAGGACGATACACGATCAATCCGTTTTCCTGAAACTGCCACAGGTCCAGATAACGCTTCATGCCTGCGTAAATCGACTCCAGTATCTGCCGGTCTCCGGTGTTCATATAGTAAGTCCACACACCATAGGCACTGACCACTGAGAGCATCTGTGCGGGCAGCTCCATGCGCCAATTTCCTTCCGGCACCGGCCCATACAAGATCCCATTCTCCATCTGCCAGCGGAAGGTTTCATACAACCCCTTCTGCACCAGCGTGTCTGCCGTGCGATCCAAACAATATGGCACCTGAGCGAGCTGCACCACCATATCGCCCGGCCACTGCGCCCGCTCACGGCAGGGGCAGTCCATAAACGTATCACGCATCGTCACATACAGCGTGCGCTTCGACTTCTCCCACAATGTATCCAAAATTTCATTACCGGATGCAAAGTCGCCGACAAAGGCTGCCGGATAGCCGGTTTCGATATACTTCACCGAAAGCACCTTCACCCAGCCACTGGGAATTTTATACGTGACTGTCTCGCCGTTGATCCACCCTGGGAAAGTGTGCTCTTGCACCCCCTCCTTGGTAATGTAGGTCGAATTAATATTATTAGTGTCCTGACCAACAGTCACTGTGATGCGGATGCCCTCTTTGGCCTCGACTTCAATCACCGGCACGAACTGTGCATTGTGCGGTAAATCACATTGTATATAAGTAAAGTCGTCGCCATTCGTATTGCGCACCTCACGAGTCTGCACGTAGTCCATCGGCTCCGACCAAAACCATTGCGGAAACTCCCGCGAATACAGCTCGCCCCACGGGCCTTCACCGGCAGCGGCCACCGTCTCTGCCGTCGCCCAGGCACTGTCGTCAAAAACGGGCTGTGTCCATTCGCCAAATGCCTGGCGCGCATCATAGCCGATACTGTTCTCAGGCAAACGATAGGCATCATTCACATACCCCGCATCAAAATAGCACGGATGATTCTTCACCTTCCAGTCACCAAATAGGCCCGCATCCGCGTCGACCAGCAGCCCCGGCATGCCGCTGTCACGATGGGAAAATCCCTGCCGCCCGAAATACTGCAGCACGACTGCCAACGTATTGACCCCGGACTTGAGCTGATCAGACACATCCACGACATCATAGTAAGTGCCCGTCGGCGTCGGCCCACGTTTGAGTCCACCTTCACGCACCACCAGCTCACCATTGACGTAGAGGTCGTATTTGGAATCGGCCGCAAGCCTGAGTGCTGTCGGCGCATCCACCCCATCCTCAAGCATCAAAGTACCACGAAACGCAAACCATTCGTTCGAGCCAACACGTTGGCGGCGTTCACAAGCAGGTGGCGTCAACCATCTGGCCGACGGGGTAAGAGTATGATTCTTCACTCAAGGAGCTTAACCGAAAACGCCCCGGCTCTGCTCGCATGATTCAACCAGTCTACCAAACAAAATGACCAACCTGCCGCATTTAATGCCGCAATCGATACGCCTTCGGCGGCTCACCGACTTCCTGCTTAAAGACCCGGGCAAAGTAGCTGGAATCATTATAGCCGACCGAATGTGCAATCTCCGTGACCGACAGATCAGGATCCGCCAACAATAGCATCGCTTGCTGTATCCGCAGCTTCTGCAAGTAGCCCATCGGTGAGCATGTAAAACTATGCTGAAAAGCCCGACGCAGCGAAGTCGGCGACATATTAGCGAGCTCCGCCAACTGCTCAAAGCGCAAATCCTCTTTGAGGTTCTGCTCCATATACACCACCAACTCTCCTAGTTTCAGGAAATGCGCCCCCTTCGGCTCCAGCACATGCGAGTGTTTTCGGGACAAGAACACGATCAACTCACGCAATTTGGTTTCGACCAGAAATTCATAGCCAGGTGCCAGCTCCTCCATCTCCAGTTCGATATCAGCGATCACCGATAACGCGTGCGCCAGATCCTTGGCATCCAAACGGACATGCGGGAAATTACCGTCCCAGTCATTCTTGCCAAACAACGTTTGAAAGCCCGGCAACCCTTCCAGATCGCGAAAATCCATTTTCATGCGATCCAGCTGAAACAGCACATTGACCAACTCAATTGGCTGCCCCTCCAATGACTCATAACTATGATACCGCCCGGGATGAATCACATAGGCATCGCCCGTGCCGATCACCTCCATCTCAATCCCCTCAAGGTAATGACGAGCCACTCCCTTAACGACAATCATCAGCTCATAGAAATCATGTGTATGCACCTCCCGGAATCGATGAAACGACGACATACGAAACACGCACATCGGCACGACCCCTTGGTCGAAAAAATCTTTAGCTTTGAGAATTTCAGTCATGGAGTCATAAAAATCAGAATACGAAATCGTTAATTCGCGTAGCAATTAAAGAATCGATCCCACAACAACACGCAAGCCTACAAGCAACGCCCGTGCACAGCGTTGAACCTCCCCGTCCCTACTGATCAGTGGCAACGCAGATAAGCCAGCACATACCCCTCCTCTGTAGTGATCAACCATGTCAACCAGAGGAATTTACGGGTTTCGTGTAAACGAAACCCGTAAGCTCGCTTACAGCCACGCAGACAGTTACCCCGATGTGCTCGACGCAACCGAGGTCAGGGCGACAGCATTCGAACCCGCCCTCCCGGAATCCCAAATCAGAGGAGCAACCCGCCAACAATATTCCTTATGTCTAATTGTGCCTTCACGACAGAAGGTTAGGTTAAACTTACTAAATGTAGACTAGGTTTCTACCTGAAATGGTTAGGGCACCGCAAAGATAAGGATTTCTACGACTGCTACGCGAATTTGAGCTCGAAGCCATCGAAGACTTCTCCCTTGCGCCTACAGTAAATCGCGTGGCTCGAATAGGGAACCTACGCAGATGCCACTAACCGACCATCAACTGGATTAGTTCGAGGGGAAAGGCTTGGAAGCAAAGACGAATTAATAGCATAAATACGAGGTGTTTGTTTTAGTATTAAACGATTCCAGCACGCTGCGGTAATTACTCGGCACATTTCAGAATGATAGAAAAGGGAACCTACCCTTCGGGCAGGCTCCCTTTTCCATCATTCCCACTGATCTGTCCCATGTAGTTACCACAGCATACTGGCTAAACATCTTCATCACCGGCTCCGGCGGCGTCGGCAAGTCGGCAATCCTCCACCACCTGATCCGCGACAAGCTTAAGTATAAGGATGTCGCAGTCACCGCCTTCACCGGCACCGCGGCGCTACCGATCGGCGGCTCCACCCTCCACAGTTTCCTAGGCATCCGCCCGGGAAACTTCACCCCGGAGGACCTCGTTTGGCAGGCGCGCTCGAACAAGTATAAGAAGAATCGGATGCGCAACGCCGACGTCCTTGTCCTAGACGAGGTGTCGATGGTGGACGCGCAGATGATGAACGTCATGGATCTGATCCTAAAATCCCTCCGTGATAACCAGCTGCCCTTCGGCGGGATCCAGCTGATCTTCCTCGGCGACTTCCTCCAACTGCCTCCACCGCAGAACGACTACAAGTTGTGCTACGACTCAGCAGCATGGCGCGCAGCCAACATCCACATCTACGAGTTAACGAAGGTGTTTCGTCAATCGGACGAGGAGTTCATCGGCCATCTTAACGATGTGCGGCTGGGCACCATAACCCCGGCGACGACCATCTTCTTCCACCAATACGTAAGGGCAAAACCGGAGGAAGAGCAAGCGACCGAGCTCTACGCACGGAACGCTGACGTCAACCGCCGTAACGCCGAGGAGTTAGCCAGACTCCCGGCGCCTATGCGCACCTACCTGGCGGAGGATGAGGGTTCAGAATGGGCGATCAACTTCTTAAGTTGAACTGTATCGCTCCGACCGAGCTGGACTTAAAGGTCGGCGCCCGCGTCATGATGCTGAAGAACAACCCGAAGAAGCAGCTGGTCAACGGGTCGCTCGGAACTGTGATGAGGACGCACGCAGACCGCGTGATCGTAGCCTTCCGTATCAACGGAGAGTTAGAGAACGTCGAGATCGAGGCTGAGTCGTGGCAGTATGTCGCCCGCGGGCAGGTCGAGGCGACACGCACGCAGATCCCTCTGCGCTTAGCTTACGCTCAGACGATCCACAAAGCACAGGGACAGACGCTGACAGCAGCCTACATCGATCTGAATGCGGTGTTCGCCGAAGGACATGGCTACACCGCCCTGAGCCGCGTAGCGAACAAGGAGGGGCTGTTCCTGAGCGGGTTCAACTCCTTCATGGTTCGCACCAACGCCCGGACAGTGGAGATGTATAAGATGATCGCCGCGAAAGAGCCGGGCTTCTGCCTGGCGAAGATCAAAGGTAGCGTTGCTATCTCGGAGGATTACACACACGCAGAACGCCCCAAGGAGGAGACTGAAGAATGTCAGAAGAAAGCAACGACACTACCGGAGTTGCCGACCAGTTAACACGAGAGCCGGCAACCGACTTGGGGTTGCCGGCTCTTTTTGTTGTGTCGTAACGCCAGCTCAGACAACTGCCAACTATTCGACATCTGGGCAAAGTAACTATGCCGCCAAACAGGCATCCCAGTTGGCGACGACTTACTCTCAACTGGTCGAACACGCCCGCGACTACGGTGCTCTAATCCCGAAGTCCGAGGTTCACACTCGCTAGCTAAAGAAAAGCTCACCCAAGAGAGGAGCTTTTCAGTTTTACATGACTACGCCCAAGTCATGTGGCCGTCTTGGACGCAGCACCCAATGATCACAAGATCCTCGGTGTTGGCAGTTTCCATTTCAGGTTCCGGCTCTCCGGGCGTTGAGATCGTCAGCTTCATCTTCACGGAGCCATTAACCTCATCCCAGTCGAATACGACTCGATAGGAGCGGTCTTCGTTGCCTTCATGGTCGTCCGCAAAGCGAACAACCGTGCCCGGCGGGAATATGCGTTTCATTATCATGAGAGTCATTCACTGCCCCAGATAACTTGATCAGGGGTGAACTCCACAAATGGCTCTGAACCGACTAGAAGAAGACGCTTCGCCTCCTCCAACTCCAGAAACTCGGCACCGTCGCTACCACCGAATGTGATCTCCTTCATCTCCCACCAGTCAGGATCGACGGCAGGGTTACAGCCAATCGCGTATGCGATGAGACCGGATTTTAACGGTGCGATATCAGCAGCATCATTGCCGATCAGATAAACACCTTGATCACCGACAACCATGATTCCGGGTCTGTAGTCTGCGGGACGGCCCCAAGGTTCACCGGTATATGGGACTTGATGCCCCGTTCCATTTTCTGCGGCAGCAATAACAGCGGCTACCTTCGCTTTCTCAAAATAGAGTTTCATTTGTTCTCCTTTCGTTGTTGTTGTTGTTGTTGTTGTTGTTGTTGTTGTTGTTGTTGTTGTTAAGTAAGCACGAAAAAGCCCCTGCATCACTTGGATGAAAGCCCCTGCATCACTTGGATGGCAGGGGCTCTTCGGCTCGTTGGGTTAGTTCAGCCCGACATGCGCATCGAGTAACTGATGCAGCTTCATCGTCCTCTCCGGGAGTAAGTCTACTCTTCCTCGGAAAACGTCCGTAAAGGCAGCGTGAAGGCTCCAGACGTTACGCGGGACAAAGTCATCGTGCGATGGTTTACGCCACTCCTGCAGAACCTTCGGCACGTAGCTGTTGGCCATCACTCCACTGTCGACTGCACGAACCACAAGGTCATGTGCCCGGGTATCGGAGAGGCGTTTTCGCTGGTAGGCTTCGATGCGGTGCTCATGCGTGTTCCAAAAGCCACGTAGCCCATCCACGGCACGCCCGGCCATGATTGGCAGGTCATCGTGAATGTGGCCCGTATGTTTTCTAGCCAGCAGGATCTCTCCACTGAAGCAGAGGTTGTCACAGACCAGCACTTGACTGCCGGCAACAATACCAGCAGCGAAGGTCTTATCGTGACTGTTACGGATTCCGACCACCCAACGATGCGGACTGTCTTCGTTATGCGCCCTGACTTCAAGCAAGCCGAAGTATCGACAACCGTCATGGGTCATACCATGAGCTTGGTTCGTAATGACGATACTACGCTGTAGGAGCGCTTTCTCGACAGTCTGAAGCACTTTGATGTGGGAGACAGGTTTGTGGGTGGCCGTAGGCAATGGAGTATGGCTTACGGCGAGTTCACCACGAGTCACTGCGGAACTTCCGCAGTGCAGCAGGAGATTTGCGCGTTTGGGCTGAGGTGCTGCGACCTGTTCGATTAAGTCTAATAACATAATATTGATTTTGGTTGTGAGTCAGGTCTGCCGACTCACGCCGGCAGACCTTCCCCGGGATGAGAATGCAAAAGGCCCACCTCCGAAGAGATTGGCCTTTTGCGTGAGTGTTCGGGTTCCGCCTACCAGCGGCGACGTCCTTGTTGGATAGCCCAACTCAGGTCACGGATGAACTGCCATTTGGTGCGTATCCGTGGTTTGTTATAACAGCGAGGAAGCTGTCCCTGATTCCTGAGATACAGGTAAAAGAGTTCAGCAAAATCCTCACTGGGATTAGTCGCCGCATAAACGGTGACGTGTTCATCGGGGTCGTATTCTCTGGAGTGCCCCGACTCATGGCTTCCTCCGAATACGCTGCTAAAGCGCCGGGAGCGCATCAGCCCACGATGGGTATCGGCAACAGCGTGGCCATACTCATGACGTAAAACGTCGCACAGGTCCGTCCGCTCACCCCGGAAGACATCCAGTAAGTGTGAGCCGGATACTGCGGGGATATTGATGGAGCGGTCGCCCCCATAGCGTTGGAAGCCGTAGGCCCAGGATACTGGGACGAGATAGACTTCCACTTGGTAGAGTCGATCATCGTAGAATCCGAGTTGCTCAAATTCTTCCACAACAAGGTCGTAGGCCACCTGCAGGGCCTTCAAATTGACCAGTCTCAGTGGGTTATCGGCAAGTGCCCGGAGCGGGTTCATAGAATTTAATATCATAATTTCAATGGGTTGTAAGTGAATACGAAAAAGCCCCACCGGAATGGAGGGGCTGCGTGGAAAATTGATTGCAATAAAACTACGAAAATCAGGGTTTCTTCGTAGGCTTTATACCATATCGGATTGGGCATAAATGCACTGTCTAAGCGGCATAGAGGCCGATGGTGCGGTAAGCGGTTATGCGTTGCCCATATACATACTGCCGCACCAGATAAAGCGGCACCCCATTTGGGATGCCGCTGTCTCTAGATAAGCCCTGCCTCACTAAACGAATAAGGCGGTGTGCCGGGATCACCAACGATCACGTGATCCAGCAAAGGAATGCCCATGAGCTTCCCGGCTTCACGCAAGATACGCGTGACGCTTATATCAGCACGACTCGGTGAACATTCACCGCTAGGATGATTATGTGCACAAGCGAACCCGGTCGCATTCGAGAGAATGCAGGGCCTTAGCACTTCACGCGCATTAACCAGGCAATTAGTCGCTGTGCCCTTGCTAATGAGCACTCGACCGAACGGTTGATTTTTGCGGTTAACCGGGACGCAGACGAAAAACTCGACTGTCGGATCCTCGTCGAACATATCGCGAACATAGTCCGCAATAAGCTCGGGAGTGCTCAGCGCACCAACAGGCCCTTCGCGCACCACGTTGAACTGGAGACTGGCTTCACGTACAATCATGACCAATCCTCCGGGCTGTCACGCCGGCCCCTTCGTTTGAAGAGGTCGGAGCGGATGTTACCTCTGAGCCACAGAACGAAGATCAGCACGATGAGTCCGATGATCGCAGCGGGCAAAGCAATCGGCAAAATAACCGACACAAGGACAACCACGCAGAGCGCAACCAGCAGCATGACGATCACAGGCAAGACGATGTTGATGAGATCTTTGAGATTACTCATGATCGCCTCCTTTCCCTTTTACGCGTTCGACCAGCTTGGCTACGATCAGGCTGAGCCCGATGACGCATAATCCTGCGCCTACGGCTGGTCCCGGATTTGGATCACTGCCACAACCCGTCAGAAGTGTGGTCAGTAGAAGGAGCATGATGATAATCACTGGGCACCTCCTGTCCATTGACTGCACTCCTTACGGAAACTGCACCAGCTGCAAGCCATACTTGGCTGCGCGAACCAGCGCTCATGGTAGATCCCGTCCACCGCTGCTTGAGCAATAGACCAGAACCGCGCCTTGTCATGCTCAGTTGCCGGGGGCAGTCGGTGCACGATTACCTTCGGCGTCTTTGTTTTAACGAGGAACACCAACTCCCGCCCCTCCACTGCTTCACCCGTGGCGGCTTCAATCAACAGCTGGTAGGCGGTTAATTGAAGTTCGTGGTTGAACGCCTCCAGCTCCACATTGGGAGTGGCGGCGCAGCTCTTGAAGTCACAGGGGACGTTCCCGGCTCGAACCAGATCCACATAGCCAAGTAGCGGAGATGGCAGTTCTGGGAACTCCTCCTCCAACTTCACCTCCACGCCCAACGGGATGTCAGGCATCTTGGCATGATCGGAGTCGAGGTAGGCTTTCAGCATTGTCTCTCCCTTCTCAAGGAGTTTATCACGCTCCCCTGCCTTATACGTCACAGGGCTGTCACCTCCTGCTCCGCGAAGGCTTTGTTATAAGCCTCAAGCACCGTCACCTCTTCATGTGACTCACCCCGCCAGCGACCAAGGTGATACGCTTGCAAGCCAGCATGCACCGCCTTGCCCAGCTGGAAAGCCGGGCTCGTTGGCTCCTCTAGCTTCAGGATCTTCTTGAAGTAGTATTTGAGACTACAGCTAAGATAGAGCTTCAGCGAAGACGCGGAGATATGATGTAGAGCTCCATCGGAACTCTGCACCGGCAAGGCGATAACTCGACACTGCCCATTTGAGCTTGGTTTGATCGGCTGGATCATCGTCGGCCTCCTTGATATGTGCTGGGTGCAGAACTACGCCCCTTCGGTTGCTTGCGGTAGGTGTCGAACAACTCAACTATTAGGCCCGAGGCGGACATCTTGTTGAGCTGTTTGAGTCCGCAGTTGAAACGATGGTGCGCCAACTCGTCCACAGACTCGAATGCGATATCATTCTCCTGCATTATTTTTTCGATCAGACCTTGCTGCTTGTCTGAGCAATTCCAGCTTGATGTAGGAGCGGCATGATTGCGCCCTACCGGCGGCGCACCTGCAGCACCTCGATCAAACGGCACCACCTGACGTGCTTGCCCTTCATCGCCAGGCAGAAATCCCGTGTATTGGATCTCTCGGTCAACGGCCTCCTGTAATTGTTTATACAGGTGCGCACTGGCGGCTTCAACTTTGGCGAGGTCTGATACCTCAGTTCTGACAGTCACGCTGTATTGGTGGCTGGAGTAATTCCTTAACCCAATCTTCTTGGCGTAATTTATTTCTAATTTAATAGCCATCGCTATCCTTTCTCTTGGTGACCTGAATATACAAAGAAGCCTCGCTGCTGGTCATGCAACGAGGCCTGTGAAAGATAGGTATCCTTCAACTCTATATAACGTAGGAATGCTCCCTTTTGCTTAGTTGACCTTAGGTATCACCACCCGCACCAAGCTCCATATTATGAATGAACTGACGATTATTGAGATACCACATTGGGCCGAATACTGACTTTAGATCTCCGTAATCCTTACAGCCGTATGGAGTGGCCCACGCTTCCAACTTTCTTCTATATGTCGTGGTCGCCTCATTCCAAAAGGTTAATCTAGTTTTCACGACCCGTATATTATCCGAACAACCCCAGAGGCGCGCTCCTTTGTCTTTCGGATCTCGGTGCATAACATGCCTAGCAATCCCCTTACTTATATAGTCTGAGATCGAATTAGCATCCGTATAAACCGGCCACAGGTCGAATCGACCAATTCCATATTCGCTCAACACATCTGATAGTCGTCTATATTCTTCCTGCAGTGCTTCATTTAAGAAAGGGAGACTATCTTTAATTCGATCCCCCATGAAGGCACTCTGTTGAATATAGTCCCAATTGTAGAGCATCTCAATATCTGTGCCCTCCCGAGTATTAAACGGCATCTCCATTGTTAGGTGAAAATGAATTCCCCCGGACTGATGACGTTCTTGGCACCACACGTAACTGAAGCCGTGCCCCGCCCTGTATAATTTCTCATTATACCTGCGCTTGAGGGTTTTAAGGATCTGATCCAGTATCTTCTTTGCTTCCTTGCAGCTTTCCAATTGGGAACTAAAGGTCAAAGTCATCACCGCGATATAAGGAAAATGATCCTCATGTTTACGGGTAGCGGTAAAGGCACCGCAGAGATGGCGTATCGCTTCGTGGCACGCGTATTCACTTTTCCGATAAGATGACGACTGCCCCCAGTAGTAGTTTGGCAGGTCGTCGGGTGATAGTTGTTCTACATTCATATCTATTTATTGTTTCGGTGGGTTGTTACTTGTTATTCTGACAAGATAGGAGAGTTGTTTAAGCCCGCGAAAGTGTGCCGAAGGCGGCGATGGTAGTTATGCCCGCACTTGACAGGTCTAATGAACGATCCCAGACTGCTTGTTGAGTGACTCCTAAGCATATGAAGCCACTGACGGGGGCACCATGCAGCTCAGGGTGAGACACACAGGTGCGGTTCAACCGCGCTGGGCGCACTGGGTATGATACATAAGAGACTGACAAATCGCTATTGATCTCATTATTTTAGCACAGCCATCATTGCTTCAAACTGAACCAGTTTGAAGCAACCCGCCAGAAACCACCAGTTCTGGTTAAAGCGTAACCTGACTCAGTCGATTCAATGAATCGGAAACCATTGTAAAATGCACTCCGGGACGCGTTTCTTCGCTTTGCTCCACGCGGAAAGATCATTCCAAATCTCATTGCCATCAGCACGATGGACTAAGCCGATCAAATTGTCTGAACCAGAAAAATTCTTCACTAAGTCAGTAGGTGAATTCTCTTTCAGTAGCCTGTAAGCCCCGAGTTGAGTCAGGTAAGCTCTAAGGGTCTTTTTTTTGATGCCAGCACCAAATAAGCCCGAAAGTGGTTGCGCGCACGCTGACGGATATTTCTTAGGCCGACACTCTGAAATCAGTTCCCGGATCTTATCAGCTATTTTTTTATCTGAGCACGTCTGCCACGTCTCATCCGTCACCAGCAACATCAAATTCTCTGGCGCAGTGCCTCCTGTCGCCCCCTGATAAGCAGCGGCGAGTAAGTGCTGACTATAATCATGGTCTGTTGAGAACCAGACTCTTGAAGGATCAAACAACTTCTGAAACCGACTCTTAGCCCTAGCAGAGAGCTCTTGCCACGCATTGATTTCTTGAAAAAAGCCCTCCAGCCGAAGTGAACTCTCATCGCCTGCGCTGGCTGGCACCTCCAGTCCGTCGGTATGTAGTATTGCATGAATCTGCCTACGTTGGATTAAATTAAGATCGGGATAATCATCCAGATTAATGCATGCCCCCAGTTCTTTCAGACGGCTCTCACGACCATATTCCCAAAACACGCATACAGTCAGTTCCTCATCGGCAACATCGGAGAAATCCCAATCTGAGCGACGAGGCATAGTTAGTTCTGGTATGACGCTCTCTGGAGGCTTTCTCATTTCAAGACTGTAGCATCAACTTCCACCCAGTTGTTGATTTAAGACCTCTGCATCCAGCACAGCACGACAGTAGGCCACTTGAAAATAAAGCTCTCCCTGCTCTAAAGCTCCTTCCCGGTGCGCGGCGGCGATGCGTTTAATCTCAATGGCCTCCGCAAGCGACAGCGCGTCTGGGAGCTCAATGTCATTAATGACCGCAGTCATCTCTGGAACGATTAGCATCAGTGCTACATAGACGAGCTGCAGCTTCCGATTCGCAGGCGAAGTGCCCTGCTTACGGTAACTCACCACATCGACCGGCGGCAGCTTCACCTTCTTACGCGTCGCATTGAGCAGGAAATAACCAGTCAAGCCACGCGCCTTAACGACCGTGCCCTTGTTCACCCAATCGTGAAAGGCAGTTTTCCCGGGAGGTGGATCGAACAGCTTACAAATTTCCTCCCTACGGACGGCAATGTCGTCCTCAACAACTGACTCTGTTTTAGCTTTTGGAAACGATTTGGCCATTTATGTCATTATTTAGTGAACCACTATCATGACGCAAGCACCTGTTTGGCGTGCAATGTTACGCATGCCTGGGCATGAACGCCAAAAGTCTGCTCAAAAGTCTGCCCAAAATGAGGGGGTTTTTACGAAAAAAGCCGAAAACGAGCGAACAAAAGCGAACGAGCCCTTTAATCGGGCATCCTTCCTCAGCCCCTAAAACACTGGCAACCCCAGTGTTTATCGATGGTGCGGGTAGACGGAATCGAACCGACGACCTCTGCGTGGAAGGCAGATGTTTTACCTCTAAACTATACCCGCGTCATCAAAGCGCGTAAGATGCCCCCCAGCCCGCCATTGGGTCAAGACAGGAATTCAGGGAAAACGCCGTTTTTTACGCCCCATTGCCCATTCCTCAAGCTACTGCCTCAACTGACGTGCGGGCATCGGGTCTCAGGTCTCAGGTCTCAAAACCCCTCTTCCGGGAACGGGATCGGCGCATTCATCGCCTTTTCTTCGATAAAATCCTGCAAGATCAATGCGGCTGCCCGGGAATCAATCTCCCCGCTGCGGCGATCAAGTTTCTTCTTTTGCTGCTTCAGTCCCTGTTCGACCGAGTGACTCGATAGCCGCTCGTCGATCCGGTGCACCGGCAAGCCAAAGCGCTTCTCGATTTCGCCAATAAACACATCGACCTCTTTCGCCCGAGTTCCAACCGAGCCATCCATGTTCAACGGATAGCCACACACGATTTCATGAATGCGCCGCGCCTTGATCATCTCCTCAATATGCTGGAGCCGTGCCTTCTTCGTCGCGGCCGTGGCAGCTGGCAATGGCACGGCGATGCCGACCTCATCGGCATGCGCGAGCCCGATCCGTTTCTCGCCCCAATCTATGCCTAGATAATTCATTGAATTATCAGGAGACCAGAGGCTGGAGACCTGAGGGCTGAGAGGTAGAGCTGAAATAAGAGAGTGCCAGACATGCTAAATGAAATGGTTCGTTTATACTAAATGCTTCAGTGCTTCTTTCGCGCCGATCGCTTGCACCAAAGCTTTGATCTCTTGCGCCTTATCCTTATGGCACACGAGTGTCGCATCGTCGGTTTTCACCACGATCAGATCCTGGACTCCAAGGAGTGCGATGAGGTGATCATCGTCTCTGGAAAAAACAATATTGTTACTGGAGTCTTGGATATGCGCGCTGCCCCGCACAACATTGCCTGACTCATCGGCTGGATAGTGGCGCTCAACAGCAGGCCATTCGCCCACGTCGTCCCAATCAAAGCCGGACTCCACCATCACCACGTTTTCAGCTTTCTCAATGATCGCATAGTCCACCGAGATCTTCTCTAAACTAGGATAGTGCGCCTCAAGCAACGGATCGATCGCAGTGCCTGCAGCCAGACCGGAGTCGATCGCTTGCAAGGCGCTCCAGAGCGACGGCGTATTCTTAGCGAGCTCGGCAGTGATCGACGCAACGGACCACACAAACATGCCAGCATTCCAAAAGTAGTCGCCCGAATCGAGATAGTTCTGCGCGGTCGCCAGGTCAGGTTTCTCAACGAAGCGTTTCACATTAAACACCGCGCGTCCGGCAAACTCGCCGAGTGCATCGGCCTGCTGAATGTAGCCATAACCCGTCGCAGGAAATGCGGCAGTAATGCCCACGGTCGCCAGCACAGGATTCGCCTCCGCTGCGGCAAACGCAGTCTCCAAAGTCGAACGCAAGCCCTCGGCATTGTGAATCACCGCATCAGCCGGCAACATCGCAAACGAGGCATTCGGATTCTCACGCGCCACCAAAATCGTCGCGAGACCGACGGCGGCGGCGGTATCACGGCCGACCGGTTCACCGATTACTTTGGCGGGATCAAGTTCGGGACACACTTCGAGCACCGCAGCGCGTTGCACCACATTGGTGATCACAAAGACATCCTTGGCTGGCACGAGTCCATCCAAGCGGTCGATGGTCTGCGCCAGCATCGCCTGGTCGCCGACAATCGGCAGCAACTGCTTCGGACAAGCCAAGCGGCTTTCGGGCCAAAAACGTTCACCACGGCCCCCGGCCATAATCACTACATATCTATCTGCCATGCCGCTAAGCTTGGGCGCTGCGCGCATTTGGCAAGACCAGAACTCACTGACCACCTCTTCAAATAGTTGCAAAGACGCATAATTTACAACGCACTACTCGCATGACACTTTCTGCTGCCGACAAAGAAACTCTACGCCAATCACTCTGCGCGCTGCAGCGCGCGACGCTCGAAGCCATCCTCAAGGAACGCGCCAGTCGCACCACCGAACAGCTCGCAGTGATCACTGAAGAGACAGCGGCGGATGTGATCTACGCGATCGATACCATTGCCGATCAAGCGATCTTCAAATGGTTTGAGGACAACTGGTCTGCCGAGTGGCCGGTGCAAATCATCATGGAAGGGCTGGATGATGCGCACACGCTTTGCTTTCCGCTGGGCACCAAAATCGAAGACACCACGCTCAAGTGTATCATTGATCCGATCGATGGCACGCGCGGCATCATGTATGACAAGCGCGCGGCATGGATACTGGCTGGCATTGCGCCACAACGTGGTAAGGACAATACACTCGCCGACATCGAAGTGAGCGCGATGACCGAGATCCCCACCACCCGCCAATGGCGCGCCGATCAACTCAGTGCGACACGCGGTGGCGGCATGCACGCCTCAGCCTTCGACATCCGCAGCGAGTTTAAACAATCCCCAGTCGAGCTACAACCGAGCCAAGCCAGCGACGTGCGCCACGCCTTCGGCACGATCTGCCGCTTCTTTCCCGCTGGCAGCACCCTGCTCTCTCAAATCGAAGAACTCCTCTGGGACAAACTCTACGGCGATTCGAGCGATGGCACACCACTAGTATTTAACGATCAATACATCTCTACCGGCGGACAGTTCTACGAAATCTTAAGTGGGCACGATCGCTTCGTTGCAGATATCCGCCCGCTGGTGTTTCGCGTGCTGGACATCGAAGAAAACCTCAGCGCCCATCCTTATGATGTGTGCTGTGCGTTGATCCTCGAAGAGGCGGGTTGCATCGTCGAACATCCCGATGGCAGTCCGCTGAATTGCCCACTCGATACGACCAGTGCGGTGAATTGGGTGGCGTATGCGAACCACGCATTGGCGGATCATATACGACCAGCGCTGCAAACGGTGCTGGGTCGGCTGGTGGGGTAGTAAAATGGAGGGTTCCGAGCGGAGTGACAAAAGTCCAATGCTCCGCCATTGCCATGCGTAGTGGTGGAAACGACGGAGCGTTTCCCTCCAGAGCAACAGATCTCTGAAATGATATGACACGGCGCCGAGCGGCATGACTAAATCTATCAGCAGCCGAGTAAGACACTGCCAACTACACAGGCACAAAAAAGCCCTTCGTTCAGAAAACGAAGGGCTTTTAGAAATGTTATAAAACGTAGACGACTTATGCGCCGACCTCAAAACGAGCGAAACGCTTAACCACCATGTTCTCGCCCATTTTAGCGATCATAGTTGTGAGCAATTCCTGAACGGTTTGATCAGGGTTCTTCACGTAGGCTTGCTCAAGGAGGCAAGATTCAGCGAGGAACTTGTTGAGCTTACCTTCAACAATACTAGCGATTGCACGTTCTGGCTTACCTTCGGCTTGCTCTTCAGCAACCTTACGCTCAGCAGCAACGATCGCAGGATCGATGTCATCACGAGAGATGCACGCTGGGTTAACCGCAGCGATGTGCATCGCGATGTCGCGAATGAGTTGTTTGAAGTCGTCAGTCTTAGCAACGAAGTCACTTTCGCAATTCACTTCAACCATGACGCCGACCTTACCACCGAGGTGGATGTAAGTCTCAATCAGGCCTTCGCTTGCATCACGACCAGACTTCTTCGCAGCAGTTGCTTCACCCTTCTTACGAAGAAGATCCGCAGCTTTCTCGAAGTCGCCTTCAGTTTCTACCAATGCTTTTTTGCAGTTCATTAGTCCACCGCCTGTGCTTTCGCGCAGTTCGCCGACCATCTTTGCTGTAATTTGAACACTCATGTTTCTATATTTTAGCTTTTAATTCTGTGTAATTTGGAGAAGCACTCTGATACTGATTACTCAGCAGCAGGCTTTGCTTCGTCTTCGCCGTAACCAGCTGGAAGTGTCACATCGACGTCTTCTTGCTGCTCGAATGTTTGCTCACGAACCAAAGGAGCGCTCTTTTGCACCTTCTTAGCTTCACGATGAGCGAGACCGTTTTGCGCGGCTTCGAGGATAGTTTCGACGATGATACGGATGGACTTAACCGCATCGTCATTGCCCGGGATCGGGTAGTCGAGGATTGTAGGGTCAGAGTTTGTATCCACCAGACCGATCACTGGGATGCCGAGGCGACGTGCTTCAGCAACTGCGATTTCTTCGTTCTTAGTATCAACGATGAAGATGGCCGCAGGAAGTTCGCTCACGTTGAGCATACCTTCGAAGTTGCGGTTCATACGGCTCATTTGGCGGCGAACAGCTGCCTCTTCCTTACCCGGAAGTTTTTCGAGACCGCCATCTGTATCCATCTGCAAGAACTTGCGGTATTTACCGAGCGAAGTTTTGATGGTGGTGAAATTGGTGAGGCCTCCACCCATCCAGCGATTGACGCAAAAAGGCATTTGGCAAGCAGTCGCAGCTTCACGCATGATTTCTTGCGCTTGGCTCTTAGTACCGATGAAGAGGATTTCTTTACCGGAAGCAACGGTCTCTTCGATGAAAGCATATGCTTTTTCGAGGAGCGCGTGAGTCTGCTCCAAATCGATGATAGAGATGCCGTTGATGTTAGCATAAACGTATGGCTTGGACTTTGGATTCCAGCGGCGAAGCTGGTGGCCGAAGTGAACGCCTGCGTCGAAAAGGTCTTTTGGTGTTACATCCATGATATATAGTTCAAAGCCCTAGGATAAGTCCCGGGGAGAAATGAAGGTTTCTTATGTTATTATTGATTGGTTAATTTTGAATAAAATGAAGCCAAAGGCCTCACCTTCTCCTGATTCACTGAATCAGGAAGCGGAGAGGAAAACGAGCCTCCCACGGCAAAGCAAGTGTAAAGCTGGCAATTTCAGTGAAAAACGACCCACCAAACGCACCATCAGAGACTGGTCAAAAAAAAGGGCAGCTCTGACAGAGCCGCCCTGGAAACCATTCGCCTGATGCCTCAATTCACCTTAATCTTACGCGCTTTACAGACATCAGCTTTAGGCAGTGTCAGATCAAGGATCCCGTCTTCAACGTGAGCGCGAATATTTGCTTCCTTCACACCCACGTTTAAACGTAAGTTTAGGCGATAATCCCCCTCCGGCAACTCACGCCGAAGTGGACGCCAGCCCTCAATCGCGGAGTGAGTGCGCGTCCCTGTGATGCTTAGATTATCACCATCAACGGAGATATTCACTCCTCCACGCTGAACGCCCGGCAAGCTAACCTTGACGTCAAAGGCATCATCACTTTCCAACACATCGTAGCGAGGCCGTCGCCAAGTGTGAGTTTGAGCCGTTGGCTCAGTCGTAGTCATAGTATCGATTTCTGTAGTGCTCATGATTCAATTCCTTTCTAAGGGCTTCAATTATTTGACCAAGATTTGACGCGACTTAGACGCGTCCTTCTTCGGCATTTTAATAGTAAGGACGCCGTCCTCACAATCAGCGGAGACCCGATTCAGAGCAACACCATCTGGGACAGAAATAGAACGCTGAAAACTGTAGTCTGTTTCAGTATCCTTAGTCTTTTCCGAATAATTGCCACTGCAGGTCAGAACCGCATTTTCGAGTTCCAAGTCGATGGCATTCTTTTTTACGCCTGGTAATTCCATACGTGCGAAGAAGTGGTGCTCGTCTTCATAGAGATCGACTGCGGGTTGGTTTAAACTAGCCTCCGAGCCAAATAAATCGTCAATGAGTCCACCGAAACGCTCGACTGTTGGCATCCCGAGGTCAAATAGGCGATTTAAAGAACCGGCGCTAGGCATTTGCGGATATTCATAGCGTATGAGCTTCATCGTATTTCCTCCTTTGGTTGAGTTACAATGATTAATAATGCATATACTATGCCAATTCACCTAAAACCCATAAGTCACTGTCAAGCAATTACTTGATTAAAACTAACTACTTCTAAAAAAGCGACAAAATGGCCCAATTCTCACCTAAAAGTGCCCACTGGCACTGAATCTGTCACACCCGAAAAGCGGCGCGCCGATTAAGCCAAGACGCCACCGATATAATCACGGGAAGCCAGCACTTCTTCGGTTGTCAATCGCGGGCTGAGTTCGAGTACTAGCGTGTGCTCTGGGCGGACAAACTCGGCAATCATCTTAAAATCAATCGTGCCCGTGCCCGGCACCTGATGGTCGAGCCCACTATCCGACACATCATGTAAATGGAATCCCGTCAACCGATCCGCCATCGCAGTCAAATGCTCACGATGATCCAGCAGTCCGCGCTGGTGCTTAATCTGAGCATGGCCGGTATCATGCCAATAGCCGATATGCTCCGGCTCGGTTAGTTCTTTGAGAAAATCCGCATACTCCGCATCGATCGGCATTTCTTCCATACCTTCGCGATTTTCTAAGCACAATTTCACATCACGCTCCTTCGCCCAAGGAATCGCACGCTCATAACTTTGGACAATACGCGGCATTGAGCTCTTCGAAGCCTTTCGAATGCGCTTCATCGCACGCTCACGACGTGCTTCGAAGGCTTCATTTCCCAACAAATCGCAGGCCTTAACATCCGCTGCTTCGATCCACTTCTCGAGCTTCTGCTCTGGAGACTCAAAGAAATACCAGGTGCTGCCAGAATGCATCACAATTCGATTTGCCCCCACTCTGACCGCAAAATCGAGCGTCTGCTTGGTGTATTGATCCCACAACCGCATCTCCCGCTTATCAACAGTCGATGGCTCATAGAGATTCGGTGCCGCGTGCTGCACGCTATTCGGCAATGGACAAAAGTTATGCACCGAAGAGACCTCAACAAGTCCTTCTTCAACCGCTTGAAGAATCCCCGGCACCAGCGAAATTCGGATGCCATGGCTCAGTTCAATCTGCTTAAACCCTAGCCCCACCATCTCTTCGATCATTTCATAGCCATCCGTGTGCCGCGCGGAACACCAGCAGGTAGATAGAGATAAACGATCAAAAATATCACTCATGGCAATAGTGGGCAGAAAAAAGCCCCGACACGCATTGCACGGGGCCGAGACTCAATCAAGAACAAGCACTTGTAGCAAGTGCACTGATAAACTTACATGTTCGAGTAACGAACGCGAAGCATATTGTTAAAATCTAATTCCTTACGCTTACGACGCTTCACCTGAGCAGGCTTTACGAAATAACGATTCGCACGAATCGTGTGAATCGTACCCTCGCGGTCGAGGCGTTTCTTGAGGCGGCGGAGCGCACGTTCAATGGGCTCGCCTTTACGGACTTTTACTTCGATTGACATAAAAAAATAAATTCGGTTTTAAGGAAAAGAGGCAGAAACATGCCCCTGAGAGTGGGTGCGTCAACCCTAATTTTCGATTTCGCCTGCCAATTCTTGTTCGGCTTCAGGAGCCGCTACCACTGGCGGGCGCGCAGAAAGTGTCAAAGACACGACATTTTCAATATGCCGCGTGTGCGGGAAAAGGTCAAATGGTTGAATCAAAGTGATGTCGTAGCCTGCCTCGACGAACTCCTTTAAATCACGCGCCTGTGTGGCCGGATCGCAGGACACATAGACGATCCGCTGCGGTCGAAACTGCATCAATTGCTGCCGAAAGCTCGGATCGCAACCCTTACGCGGCGGATCGATCACCACCGCAGTCTGTTCAGCAGGGAACTTCAGGCCATTAAAGATCGCCTCGGCCTTACCGATTACGAAGCGCACATTTTTAATGTTACTAATCGTCGCATTCGCCTGCGCCCAACGCACCGCGGGCTCGCTGATTTCAACACCCGCGGACAGATCAAAGGATTTTGACGTCGAAAGCGTAAACAAGCCGACGCCGCAATACGCATCCACCAAGTAGCGTGCGCCAAGCAGCGATGCCTCACGCGCCACGTGCTCGACCAACTCCGGCAGGATGAAAGGGTTATTTTGGAAAAACTCTCCAGCCTTAAACTGGAATGTGTGATTGCCGATACGCTCAGAGACGATCTCCTGCGGATCAGTCACCACACCTTCGAGCACATCACGCATCAGTATCGTGCCACCACGCTGACGGCGCTTCTTACCACCCGAGAGGCGTGCATCTTCGCGTGCTTCCGGCAATGCGGCATTGATCGCTTCAGTCGCTATCGGGCACTGCTCGACATCGAGAATCTGATTGCGGCGGCCATATTGCAAAAATCCAATCGGCTGCGAGCCATCCTTCGCTGGGCGCTCATAATGCGGCGTTATCTTGGAACGATAATTATACTCCTTCGGCGAACCGTGCGACAACTGCACTGGATGGTCGATCCCTCCGAGCTTTTGCATCAACTCCTCAACGTGCTGAGTCTTCTCTTTTAGCTGACGCGCATAAGTCATATGCTGATACTGGCAACCACCACATTTTTGATACAGTGGGCAACGCGGCTCAACACGATCCGGCGACTCTTCAAGCACTTCAACCAGATCTGCATCCGAATAATTTTGAAAGTTACGATAGATGCGCGCCTTGACCCGCTCACCGGGAATCACGAATGGCACCATCACCACCCAGCCATCCACACGAGCGACGCCCATGCCTAGATTGGTCAAACTCTCAACGGTCACTTCGACCTCTTGATGATACTCAAAAGGCTCTGGTACAAAATTTTTCGGTGGTTGCATTCCAATGCCTCACCAATGCAGCCGCATCCTGCAACCTTAAAATCCAGAAACAAGCTTCCCATCGAACAACTTTCTGCCCTTATTGAGTACAATAATATGGAAGACGCCTACATTCAGAGCCGCCAAAACGATCAAGTGAAAAATCTCGTCAAGCTTCGCGAGCGCAAGCACCGCGACCGCCAAGAGCGCTTCCTGGTCGAAGGCCTGCGCGAGCTCGGCCACGCCATTGGCTCCGGCTATGAAGTCGAAACCATTTACTACTGTCCAGAATGCTTCCCCTCCGCTCAGCACGAAACCTTTATTGCCGATACCTGCGGCAATGATGGCCCGCCGCTGGTGCGCATGAGCGAAGACGCTTTCAGTAAGGCGGCCTATCGTGAAGGACCCGACGGCATTATCGCGATCGCTAAGCAGCAAAGCCACTCGATCCAGGAACTCGAACTGCCCGCAGCGCCGCTATTGCTGGTACTTGAAGGCATCGAGAAACCTGGCAATCTTGGCGCAATCCTTCGCAGTGCTGACGGTGCCGGCGCAGATGCCGTGATCCTGGTGGACTGCGTACTCGATCTCTACAATCCGAACGCAATCCGTTCATCCCAAGGCCTAGTTTTTGCACTGCCAATCGTCTGCACCGAGCAAGCTTACCTGTCAGAATGGCTCACAAAAAATCAGATTCAAACCGTCGCTACCACTCCGGACACCAAAAGCCTGCACTGGGACATCGACTACAAAAAGCCCACCGCACTGTTGTTCGGCAGCGAAAGCGATGGCCTAAGCGACTTTTGGCTTCGCCATACAAACGAGCGCATCCGTATCTCGATGGCCGGCAGAGCCGACTCGCTCAATGTCGCCGCAGCCGCAGCGGTCTGCCTCTACGAAGCAAAACGGCAACGCTCTCAACCGATTTAGGAGCGAGGGCAACCCGCCCTCGTATTGATCGACATCTGCTCAAGCTTGGCTGACGCTCAGGGGAAGTCTCTACACCAGGAGTCACGACTTTAACTTTAATATCTGCTCGATTAAATCATAAAGACTCACCCACTGGCCCCACGGATCAGCATCTCGATCCTCAGTCAGGATTATTGATAATATGGCGTTTAAAAACCACGCGTCTTCAAGTCTAATATCGTCTGATTCAGCGCCTCTGCCATCGGCGTGTTGGCCAAATAGCCTAAATCTCGCCGTGCCGCGCTGATGTCAAAATAGTGATCCTTAGCCAACTCCACCGCAACAAAACGCGTGATTGGCGGCTCATTCCGACGGCCGAGTACTTTCCATAGACCCTCACACAGAGCACCCACAGCATACGCAACCGGCAATGGCACCTGCTTCGTCAACGGCGCATGGCCCAAACCCGCCAGAATCGAATTCACCCACGGCCACAGTTCGACCGACTCTCCTTGCGAAATAAAATATGCCTGCCCTGCGCCCGTGCCTGCAGCTAAGGCATCGAACGCATCCAGATGCGCGTCAGCCACATTGCCCACATACGAGACATCCACACGACTCTTGCCATCGCCAATGATTTTCAAACGCCCAGCTTGCACGCTCTCAATCACACGCGGCAAGAGATGTGGATCGCCCGGCCCAAAGATCAGGTGCGGTCGCAATGCCACAATCTTCAAAGACTCCGAATTCGCAGCCAGCGCCTCTGCCTCGGCTATCGCCTTGGTATGCGCGTAGTGACACAGCCAATTTTTGCCGTATGGCAGCGACTCATCACCGCCACGGATCGGCTGCCCCGTAAACACCACACTCGGTGTGCTGGTATAAATCAAACGCTCGACGCTCTGCTGCTGACACGCCACCACTACATTACGCGTGCCAATCACATTGGGCTGATAATAGCTCTCCCAACTACCCCAGACGCCCGCACGCGCCGCCACGTGAAAAACTGCATCCACGCCCTCGCATGCAGCCGACACTGCCGGCGCATCCGTGAGATCACCACAGACGACCTCCACGCCTTGCGCCTCCAACTGTGGTTGCGACGAGCGACCAATCGAGCGCACTGCGTAGCCACGCGCCAATAAGCGCTCAATTACATAGCCACCCACAAAGCCGCCGCCACCTGTCACTAAAATCTTCATACACGGCCAGACCTACGCACCTGCAAACTTCCTCGCAAGCGACAAACGGTGGATCTTCGCATTATGCCGCACATCCACCGGAAACGATTTCTCAAAATAGAACGCATCAATGCCATTCGTCATCGCATGCTGCTGCGCGATTTCACGCAAGCTCTCGATGAACTCTGCACGCGCCGAATCGCCCGCCGGAAATGCGCCGGCCTCTGGCTCGATTACGATCGCGGGACGTCCCCCGCCGACATCAATCAACGCCGAGCGAAACACATGTGGGTGTGCATTAAAAATCGCCTCGCAACAATCTGTGTACAGCGGCCCCTCCGCTGTCTGCACGTGCTCGATTTTACGGCCACAGAACCACAAATGCCCAGCCTCACCGATCCAACCGAGGTCGCCCATACGGTGCCAATGCCACTCACCATCGGCGATCTTTGAATCTGCATCCGCATCTGGCCGCTTGTCGTAGCTACGCGTGACCGACGGACCACGCACGATAATTTCGCCAATCGCTCCGACTGGTAGTTCCACGATTTCGGCAAGCGTCGCAATCGGCCCATCGACTGGCTCAATAATCCGCACATCCACTCCGGGCAGCGGCGTACCCACACATGTGCCATCGCCTAGCGCGGTGCGCCCCGCAGTCTCGCTCAACACCTCCGTCGATGCGATCGAACTCACAGGCAAAGCCTCAGTGGCTCCATACGGCGTATGGATTTTACCATTCGGAATGATCGCTTCCATCTGCCGCATCAACGCTGGCGGCACCGGTGCACCCGCCATTAAAATACGTCGCACACTCGGCAGCGTCACCGCATGCGCCTCACAATAACGCGCAATCTTGGTCCACAATGCTGGCGAACCAAAACTGTTGGTCACCGAATTTTGCTGAATCGCACGCACGATTTTTTCCGGATCAACCGTCGCCGGGCGACTCGGATTCATCTCTGGCACCACGGTGCACATCCCCAGCGCTGGATTAAACAAAGCAAACACGGGCAACATCGGCAAATCCACTTCGCCAGGCGCAATGCCATACTGCGCACGAATCGCCTCCACCTGGGCCACAAACATGCCGTGTGCATAGCACACGCCCTTCGCTGGCCCCGTCGAACCGGAGGTAAACAAGACCGCCGCCAATTCCTCCTCTGCAGAGTCCACGACAGGGAAATCCCCCTGTGCGTTATATTGAGCGATTGTTTGTTCAAATCCAGAGCCGACCGAGAGCTTCACCGACACCCCACTAAAACTAGGGCGAAACAGCCGCGCTACCCAAATCGCGGCAGGAATACCCACCACCGCCTGCGGCTGCGTATGTCGCACGCAACGCAAGAAGCGCTTTAAGCCCATGCCCGGATCAATCACGATCGGCACAGCCCCCATACGGAACAGCGCAAACACAATACGAATCAAATCCAAGCCCGGCTTGACCATCAACAGCACACGTGCGCCACGCTTGATCCCACGCGCAGCAAAGTAATGCGCCGTCGCCGATGCCTCCGCATCCAACTGCGAAAAGCTACGTTCGACATAGCGAATCGCACCATCAGCCTCACGCCCGACAGGCGCACGCACCGCAGTAGCATGAGGATGCTGAGCAGCTTGTTCAGCCAGAAAGTAAGCGACGTTGTGTGGCATAGATTAAAAAGCATCCCGTGGCAGGACAGCGCGATTGCCAAGAAAAAAGCCGCTCCCAAATGGAAGCGGCTTTCAGAAATATTTAAACCAATGTGGCCTAGTAGTCTTCGATCGTAATCAAGCCCCAAAGAAGCGTGGTCTTATCACCAGAAAAATTCTTACGAGTGTAGAGTTCGTCGGACTTGATGGTGAACGAATTCGGCGTAGTTGGCGCGTAGCTTTTCTGCACATTTTTATACAAGCCCAGGACATTTGTTTCCCCTGGAGTCATTTGTGCTTTACCACCATCACAGCCAGTGAATACGAGTGCCGCAGCGGCAAGAGAAAGAAGGGTGAGGGTTTTACAACGCATGTTTATTTTAGGGTTCATTGTTAAGAAAATTCAAACTGCAAAGCCCAGAGGGACTTGGCAAGAGGTTTTTTACCTAAGCGCTAAGGATTGTTATTCCTCGTCATCGAGCACGCCATCGGCGAGATCGAGATTCGAGTGGACGGCTTTAACATCCTCTAGAGCATCCAAAATCTCAATCAAATGCAGCACTTTACGTGCAGTCTCCTTATCACTGATCGGCACCGTAATGTTGGGCAAATAAACCAAATCCGACTGTTCTGATTCGATCCCCTTGGAGGTCAAGGCCTGTGAAACCGTGTCATACGCAGCCATCGGGCAAATTACCTCGAAGTGATCACCTTCGTTTTTAATATCCTCAGCGCCCGCTTCGAGCGCTACATCCATCAGTGTTTCTTCATCAGTCTGCTTCGCATCGATGATGAACTGGCCGACGTGATCAAACTGAAACGACACCGCCCCGATACCAGCCAGGTTGCCGCCATTCTTAGTCATTGAGCTGCGCACTTCAGAGGCAGATCGATTCTTATTATCCGTGGTAATCTCGACAATCAGTCCCACACCACTCGGCGCATATCCCTCATAGACGATTTCTTCGTAAACGACGCCTGGCAATTCGCCGGTGCCTTTTTTAATTGCACGCTCGACATTATCATTCGGCATATTCGCCTCTTTCGCCTTCGCCACCACAGTGCGCAAGCGTGGATTCATCGAAGGATCACCGCCACCAGCGCGAGCGGCGAGGGTGATGTCCTTGCTAATCACGCTGAATATTTTACCGCGCTTGGCGTCTGTGGCACCCTTTGCACGTTTGATGGTAGCCCATTTACTGTGTCCTGACATATCTAGATAAAAGCTGAATGATAAAGCGCTGAAATACTAGAATACTGAAAATCATGCAGCGCGCATCACGAGATTCGAGGGGGTTGAGGATTATTTATTTTTTCTTACGTGGCTTAGTGCTCGGCGAACCACCTTTGCCTGTCGATGCGGCAGCTTTGGCAGCGACGACGGGCTGCAGTTCTTCATCCGGTCGACTATTAATGATCTTCTGTTGAAGAATGGTCAAAAGATTTTGTACGGTCCAATAGAGGACTAGGCCAGATGAGAAATTGTAGAGGAAGACCAAAAAGATGAACGGCAAGAACTTGAATATCTTTTGCTGCGCAGGGTCCGCAGTTGGCGAAACAGGCATCATGCGCATTTGAAAGAACATGGTGATGCCCATCAGTAATGGAAGAAGATTCAACGGATAGCCGGCAATGTACGTCAAGGTATCCGGCATCGACAGGTCACTCACCCACAGGAAGGACTCGTGGCGCAGCTCTGAGGCAGAACGGAGCATGTAGAACAGGCCGAGGAAGATCGGCATCTGGATAAGCATCGGCAAGCAGCCCGCGACGGGGTTGACCTGATTTTCCTTAAAGACCTTAAGAGTCTCCTGCTGTAATTTCTGTGGGTTATCCTTATATTTTTCTTTGAGCTCAGCCATCGGCCCTTGGATCTTGGCCATGCGCTTCTGCGAGCGGCTCGCCTTAGCTGAAAGCGGCCAGAACAGTGTCTTAATGCAGATCGTCATAATCACAATCGACCAACCCCAACTAGGAACGACCGAATGAATCGCATACATAAAGGACAGCAGCAACTTACTAATAAAGCTGAGAAAGCCGAACTGCATGACTTCGTCCTGCTGATTGCCCAGCGCTTGCAGACGCTTGAATTCTTTCGGCCCGACGTAGAAATCAAAATCTAGGGTCTTAGCACTGCCTGCAGCGACGGTGCCAACCTCATAACCAACACTGCCGGAGATCCCTGGGCGACCACGTGTGCCATCCTCAGCTTCAGGTGCCTCGACTGGATAAATAAACAAATCACGACCCATGGTTGCCGAACTCAGCACTGCAGCAAAAAACTGATTTTTGACCGACGCCCACTCACAGCGAACAGATTGCTCTAGCTGTTCGACCGGAGCACTGGCACCTATACCTAAAAATCCCTTGCCGCCGGTGAGTTTGTTAATCGCAATAAACTCCGCATCTTCGCCGTCAAAATACCCAACATTCAAGAACGCAGGCAGTTGCTTTTCTGTAACTGGACGCGAGGTGCCCAGATTCAAATAAATCGTCGACAGCGCCTGCGGAGTAGCGGCTTGATTATTAAAAGTCGTGCTGTGGCGGATAATGTAAGGGTCTTGCTCAGAACCATCCTGCGCGAGCGAATAAGTGCGGCGCAGCGCCAGCCCATCACCTGAGTTAAAGACGAACGTGATCGAATCCGCGCTCTGTTGCTCGATCGTATAGGGCAATGCAAATTCCTGCATGTCCCCATCGCGCCCAGCGAGGCTAAGGCTCAGTGCGGGCAAACGACCATCTGCATTGAAAATATAATCGTCGCGTTGGCCGGTCTTGGTTTGTAAAAACTCGACTGTGCGAATCGCACCGCCAAGGGTCGTAAACTCAACTTCGACAAAGTCATTTGAGAGCGTGACGAGTTGTTCTGCAGTCGCTACAGTGGGCTGCGCAACAACCACTGCAGGGGCCTCTAGGGATTGAGTCAGCAATCCCAAGATATCTTCACCCGCCAAGGCTGCAGGGTCTGTGACGACCGCATCAGCCACCGAGGCTTCCATCCTCGCCTTGTCAAGCGCCGCAGCCTCTTGCAGCTGTTGCTGAACCTGCTGGTCCTTTAAATCGTTCGTCTGCTTGTACATGAAGCCGATACCGGCTGCGATGCAGATGATTCCTAAAATTGTATTTTTCTTATCCATCTAAAAGTGAGTTGAGGTGTGCTGAAATGTCTTCTTTCTTGTGCTTATTCAAGCTCGGAAGCGGGTCGTATCCACCGGGATGCCAAGGGTGGCAACGTAGAATACGTCGAAATGCATACCACCACCCGCGCCAAAACCCATATTGCAAGAACGCGGAACGCGCGTAGCAAGAGCAGGTCGGCTGAAAGCGGCAGCTACAGTTGGAGCCAAAGAAGACCTGCTTCATCGGCGAGAGTGTTAATTGATAGATGCGCACCAGCAGCGCTGCCAACTGGGCAAGTAGCGACGGCGCTCGCCCCGCCAAATGTGATGCCGATTGGGCCTGTTGCGGTTCGTCGTTCATCCTATAGTTCAGCTGGTTGGTCGACCGCCGCCTCCTTTAAGATGGTGGCGCAGGCGCGTAAGTAGCGAGACTCTAAGTCACTGAAGCTGTGCTGATCAAAGCTGGCCCGCAGCACGATCACGATATCGCTACCTAGCGGCAACGCCGATTCATGCTGGCGAAAAAGCTCGCGAAACGTCCGCTTGCCGAGGTTGCGTTTTACCGCATTCCCGACACGTCGGGATGCAATCACGCCGAAGCGGCGTGCTACGCCTGCATCGGCAGCGAGTCGGCGGCACTGAAAAATAAAAGGTCCGCACAGGATACGTTTACCCTGATTGCGGACCTCTTGAAATTCGCGCGGTTTGCGCAGCCGTTTAGAAGTCGGGATGCCCATGGCTCCGTGACCTCATTACGCTCCGTCTTAGACGGAAGCAGAGAGGCTGTGACGGCCCTTCGCTCGGCGTGCAGCAAGAACCTTGCGGCCACCGCGTGTTGCATTACGTGCGCGAAACCCGAATTTACGAGCGCGGCGAAGTTTTGAAGGTCTGTATGTTGGTCCCATGATGTTGTGCTTTGAAAATTGAAGAAAAGCGGAGGAGAAAAACCTCAGATCCCGCCGCTGTCAAGGCATGATCTAGTAGATTTCTACACTAAAATTTGCTTCACTACCGAGGTAGATACCCGAGAAACCGTCAAAAATATTAAAAAAAGACATCTTCTCACTTCGAATACTTGCAAGTTAGACCGAGACGTAGAAAGATTAGTTACCTAATCTTACGAGATCAAACACTATGGCTACACTGACTCCCGCATCGCTCAACGCTTCAAAGAAAAAGAAACTCAGTTTCGCAGAGGGGCAAAGACTGGCCAAGCGGAAGTCCTACGAAAAACAAGCCCTGCGCAAGAAGATCAAACTGCAGGAGCTCACGGTTTTCACCCAGCAACTGGCTGCCATGCTCGAAGCCGGCCTGCCTTTGGTCACCTCACTCGAAGCGCTCGAGGATCAGACTGAAAACCCGGTTTTCCAAGTCATCATCCGTAACGTTCGCACCGACGTGTCGGCGGGTAAATCGTTCTCCGACTCCTGCGCCGTCTATCCGCGCGCCTTTCCGAATCTGTTCGTTTCTATGGTCGAAGCCGGTGAAGCGAGTGGTGGCCTCGCTGAAATTCTAGATAAAACCTCGGTCTACTTTGAGGAGACCGTCAAGTTGATCAAACAGATCAAAGGCGCCATGACCTACCCGATCGCCGTCATCGGCCTCTCGGTCGGCCTCGTCAATATCCTGCTGATCTTCGTTATTCCCGTGTTTGCCGAAATGTTTGCAGACTTCGGCGCGGAATTGCCGAAACCAACGCAAATCCTGATCGACCTCAGCGAATTCCTAAAGTCCTACATCGTCTTCCTCATTATCGGCTTTGCCGCCTTCGTTTGGGCCTTCAAGCGCGTCGTCTCGACGCCGAAAGGACGCAGGATCAAGGACCAGACCATGCTCAAGCTGCCGGTCATTGGCGAACTCACACGTAAAGTCTGCCTGTCACGCTTTTGCCGCACCTACGCGATCTTAATGCGAGCCGGAGTACCCATCCTGCGCACTCTCGAAATCGTCCGCAAGGCATCCGACAACACCTATATCGAATCTGCCTGCAAAGAGGTTTCCAAGCACATCAGTCAGGGCGGGCAAGTCTCTGAAGTGCTCGCAATTGACCCGTACTTTCCACCGATGGTCAAACACATGACCCGTGCAGGGGAACAAACTGGCAACGTCGATGGTATGATGGTCAAAGTAGCTGACTTTTACGACAGCGAAGTCGACACACTCGTCGCCGCACTGACCTCCCTAATGGAACCTCTGTTGATATGCTTTCTCGGTATTGTCGTCGGCGGCATCGTCATGGCTATGTTCCTACCGATCTTCCAACTTTCCAGCGTCGTCGGGTAACCCGCAACAACAACCCCTGAAGCCAGTTGGCAGCATCGGTAGGCTCGATCAACACTACCGCAGGCGATATTTTCGCGGTGTCGTATGCAGGTGCTTTTTAAATATATGATTCATATATTCTTGGCAATTGAAGCCACTGCGCTCCGCGACAAGTGAAATAGGGATTTCGGTATTCGTGAGCATTTCACGGGCAATACGCAGCTTTTCATTGAGTATCACCTCACCGACTGTGCGATTTAATTTCTGGCGAAAGCGGCGTTGCAGCACGCTACGGGAGAGTCCGGCCACCTTAGCAATGGCATCGAGACTCACCCCTGCGCAGGCATGCTCACGGATAGTGTTCAGCGCCTTCAAGAGCGCGGGATCATCAATGGCAATCAGTTCGCTCGAGAGTCGCTGATATAAAGTGTGCAGGTTAACCTCGATCACTTGCTGGTCGAGCGTCTCGCCATTGATCAGACGCTCCAGCGTTTGCGCGGCACGATAGCCGACCAGCTCATGGTTGGGCTCCACACTACTCAATCGAGGGCGGCACAGGTTACAGAAAGGACGGTCGTTATCGACGCCAACCACACTGACGTGTTCGGGGATCGCAAGCCCAAGCTGGTGACAGGCTTCAAAGATAATGGGAGCGAGTTGATCACTGGCGACCATCAAGCCGATCGGAGTGCTCCGCTCCAATAGCCACGCTTTGACTGAATCAAAACTATCCCTCACCGGATGCCCCTGCTCGCGGTGTTGTTGAATATGAAACGTGTGAACCGCCGGCTCGAAGTCCTTGAGCTCCTCCTTAAACCCAGCCTCGCGTTCGAGTGACCAGCGCTCATCTCCCAGCCCGATGAACGCGAATTGAGTGTGCGCGTTTTCAACAAAATGCTTGGCGACCGAGGCACCGATGGCGTGGTCGTTACACTTCACCAACGGGAACGGTTGCGGGCGTACATTACCCAGCACATCGACCGTCGGCAGCCCTTTGGCTTGAATCAGCGCGAGTAACTCTGGGTTGGCAATACGCGCGATGATCCCATCGCCTTGCCACTGGCTGATCGCGGCAGGGTCCATCGCCCCGAGAGGGCCGGAATGCTGAAAGACCGACCAATCGTTGCGCTCATCCAAAAAGCGAGAAATGCCCGTTACGATTTGCCGCCCAGAGGCAAGCGAGGTTTCAGCGAGGATGGCGATGCGTTTCATAAGACTTGACCCAATAACTTAATAAATAGAGCCGATTATGTCTTAATTCAAGACCTGATTGTCTGCTATTATCCATTTTAAAGCGAATGAAGACGACTCGCTGTAGACCCTAATGATTAACATTTGGCTGGCTAGAGTCCCCAGCTACTCGTCAAAAAATCTATGAATTCGACCGAACATAATCCACATCGTCGCTATAATCCCCTCACCGGCGAGTGGATTCTGGTTTCACCGCATCGCGCACTGCGTCCATGGCAAGGGGCGAAAGAGACGGTCTCTGACGAGCAGCAGCCTGCGTATGATGAGAAGTGCTACCTCTGCCCGAGCAATGAGCGCATCGGCGGCGAAAGCAATCCGGCTTACACCGGACCCTACGTATTTAAGAATGATTTTGCAGCCTTACTGATGCCTAGCGAGACGCCACCAACGGTAGTCGATGCAGACGCGCTGTTTTGTAAGGAGGAGACCCACGGCGAATGCCGCGTAATCTGCTTCTCACCGCGACATGACTTGAGCCTCCCCGAGATGGAGCTGCCGGCAATTCGAGCAGTGATCAATCTGTGGGCAGATCAAGCCGCGGAGCTCGGCGAAAGATATCGCTGGGTGCAGATTTTCGAAAATAAAGGCGCGGCCATGGGTTGCTCAAACCCACATCCCCACGGGCAGATCTGGGCGAGTGATTTTTTACCCAACGAAGCCGCCAAGGAAGATATTCATCAAGCCGCCTATTTAAAAAAGCATGGCAGCAACCTGCTGCTCGACTATGCTAGGTCTGAAATTGAGAAGAACGAGCGCATCGTAGCGATCACCGACGACTGGGTCGTGGTGGTACCCTACTGGGCGACGTGGCCCTTCGAAACACTGCTATTGCCACGATTTGCAGTGCAAAGCCTGACGGATGTGACGGATTGCCAACGCGACAATCTTGCTGACATCATGAAACGCATGCTGACTCGCTACGACAATCTGTTTGAAACATCGTTCCCCTACTCAATGGGATGGCACGGCGCTCCAAGCTTAACCGAAAATGTCGAGCATTGGCAATTACACGCACACTTCTATCCGCCGCTACTACGCTCCGCTACAGTTAAAAAATTCATGGTCGGCTACGAAATGCTCGCCAATGCACAACGCGATTTAACCGCAGAACAAGCAGCGACACAGTTGTCGGCACTCTCAGAAATTCATTACACCAAAAAATAAAACACAGCATATGAAAGTATTTGTAACAGGAGGTGCCGGTTATATCGGCAGTGTCGCAGTCGAACAACTCGTCCTCGCAGGACACGACGTGATGGTCTTTGACAACCTATCGCTCGGCCACCGTGCCGCAGTGCATCCAGATGCAGAGCTGGTCGTTGGCGATCTGGCCAACATCGAGGCGATTCGCGAGGCGATGGGTCGCTTCAAGCCCGAAGCGATCATGCACTTTGCAGCCAAATCGCTGGTCGGCGAATCGATGGAAGATCCGTTCCTTTACCTCGGCGACAATGTCTCCAATGCGCTTAACCTATTGAAGTGTGTAGTCGAATTTAAAGTGCCGCGCTTCATCCTGTCTTCCACGGCCAACTTGTTTGATGATCCAGAGCGCATGCCCATCGCCGAAGATGAGCGTATCATCCCGGGCAGCCCTTACGGTGAGTCGAAATATATCATCGAGCGCTACCTACACTGGATGTCTCGCGTGTATCCGTTCTTCAACTACGCAGCACTGCGCTACTTCAATGCCGCCGGCGCAAGCGTCGAGCGCGGCGAAGATCACACTCCAGAGCTACACTTAATCCCTCTCGTACTACAAGTGGCACTGGGGCAACGCGAGCAGATCTACATGTTCGGCGACGACTACGACACGCCAGACGGCACTTGCGTGCGCGACTACATTCACGTGATCGATCTGGCGCAGGCACACATCCTCGCGCTCGGTGCGATCGAGAACGAAGATAAAATCTACAACCTAGGCAACGGCCAAGGTTACTCAGTCAAGCAAGTCATCGAGACTGCACGCGAAGTGACAGGCCACGCGATCCCTGCAGATGTGAAACCACGCCGTGCCGGCGATCCAGCTACATTAATTGCTGCCAGCGGCAAGATCACCAGTGAACTCAAATGGGATCCAAAGTTCCCTGACTTGAAATCCATCATCACCAGCGCGTGGGCATGGCATCAAGCCAATCCAAACGGCTACGAAGACTAATCACTATAGTATTCAAAAAGGTATCATATGGAACAAGACATTCATAACAAACTCTTCGCATCTGCGAAAAAATGCGGCCTCGACATTGCTGGCGGCCAAGTGCGCCGCAGTTCATCTCGCTTCTGCTTCGGCGTCGAACATGGCGATTACAACGGCATGGAACTCTTCGGTGTCGGCACTGATCGCTTCATCTGGTTGGCATTCAAGCCAAACACTTCGGGACGTGTGCGTATCTTCAGCGAGAACTTCCCCGAAGACGGCATTGTCGACTTCGCTCTGGGCGAAGCGGCAGAGCCAGAGGAGTTGAAGGATAGCTGGGCACGTTTCCCGCATGGAGTGGAATTGATACTGCGGCGTGAGGGTTACGAGTTGGGCACAGGGTTCGATGCAGTTCTGTATGGCAACATCCCTGGTGGTGGCATGTCGCGCTCAGCGTCGCTAGCGCTGAACCTGATCCTGACCTTCTTTGAAGTAAACGAAACGGTGGTCGAGGACGGCATGCGTATCGTAGACCTCGCCCAAATGGTGGAGACTGATTACATCGGTTCGCCTTGCGGCAAGTTAGATCAGATTATGATTTATTTCGCAAAAGCAGGCATGGGCACATATTTCAATCCCAGCAAAGGAACGATCGACCACATCCCGTTTGGCGGCAATCCCGATGACTTTCGTATTGTAAGTCTGGATACAGGTACGAAGCGCCCAGGTCTCGAAAAATCGACCTATAAGATTCGGCGCGATGAATGCGACCACATGAAGGCATTACTGAATGAAAAGTTCGGTTATGCGTCACTCGCAGAAGTCTCGACATCTGAAAAATTTACTGCAGCTGCGGCCTATATTCAGGAAGTTGCGCCCGCGAGTGTGGGACGCTTAAAATACCTGTATGAAGCGCAGACCCGCTTTGCCGATACGCTAGAGGCATGGCGTAGTGGCGACATCGAGAAGGTGGGCAAGAATTTCCGTGCGGATGGCATTGGGCTACGGGATGATTATGTGATCAGCGGCCCTGAGCTGGAGACGATGTGCGACATCGCGCGCAGCGTGCCTGGTGTGCTGGGTGAGCGCATGCTCGGCGGCGGCGATAAGGGCGCTAGTGGTGCCTTAATTCGGGCCGATGCCTTCGACGATTTGAAATCGGCCGTGGAGTCGACCTATCCGCGGTGCCATCCGGCATTCACAGATGATTTCGCAATTCATTCTTGCCGCACAGTGGATGGCATTACATCCGCACCATTGTTGGCTCACCCGGGCAAACAATAAGCTGCATCAATCAGGACGACGCACCTAAGTACAAAAAAGGCCGAACGGCTTTAAACAAGCGGCTTACGCTGGCCTAAAAAGAGTACTGGACATACGGCAATTTATTGTTACTTTTTTTTCTCCAATGACGTGTATCATACATGTAAATTGGAAATCGGCGAGACAGTGTTGTCTCCGCCTAGTGAGTCTGCCCCTATTTTGGCGCATCGATGCGCCGCTTTGCTTTTCTGGTAGTGCTGATGGTTCATGTGAATCACCGCTAACGACTACTGGTTCACCCCAACAAAGGAGATAAATGGAAAAAGTAACCTCACAGCTAACTAGTATAATCAAAAGTATATCCGAACTCGGAATAGGGCTGATTGCTCTCGGTATTATTGCTGAGATCGTCTTCGGCCAGGGCGCCATTTTTGGTGCCAGTGTGGTCGGAAACCTATCTGAAATTGTTACCGCTATTGGCGGAGAAAACGGTTTCGTTGGCTTAGTTGCCATCATTCTAATCTTCGGCCTGCTGCGCAATCGCGCATAACAGAATCCCGAACAAACAAAAACCCCCCCCAAAAAAAAGTACTATGGAAAATACAATTAATCAAATCAAGTCAGCTATCGGAGGAATCTCTGGTGTACTCGTTGCAGCTATCGGCCTTCTCATCGTTGCCTCTGTTGTTTTCGGCCAAGGCGCAAGTATGAATGTGATCGGCAACATTAAAGGTCTTGTTGATAGTTTCATTGGCAGTGGTGCAAGCCTCTCGAGCATTGTAACACTCATCATTGTTTTGAGTGTGCTCAATAAGTAGCGTCTGCTTCTAAATTAATCCAAGGGGCCCCATAACGGAGGCCCCTTTTTTATGCTCAGAGCTGCCGAAGAAAGGCCACGGGCAGCGCATTTCAGCGAGCGCAGGCCGGGCCGCATGTTTAGAGGCTCGGCCTACGGGATTGCGATGCACTTGACTTACTGCGTTCAGGGCTACCCCTCCTTGATCAAATAAGAACCCCAGCCTTTCTCAAAGAACTCGCGCCTCACTTCTGGAGTGAGATCGACTGAGACGGCACTGATTGCAATGCCATCATCTACACGACTCACGATCAGTTTTTCATTTCGATCCTTCGCTTGCTCTTCGACGAAGCGGAAGCGACTCAGGTCTTCACCATTCGACTCGGGGCAACGCGTGCCGGCCTCTGAGCAAATCGCTCTGGCCCCACGACTGCCGCCACCCTGTTGAATGTAGTGATCCAGTGCGGTCAAAACTGCCTCTGAAACCCAAGCCATTTGACGCCAGCGAAAGGCAGTGCCAACCAACGCGGGTGAGCTCACGCGAATTCCTTCGGCGTCGATTTTATGGCGCAATGCACGAGCAGATTCCAATGCAGAGTGCACCTCGGATGCGGTGCAAATAATTCCGGCATAGTCGCTCATGCGTGCCTGAATTTCGGCCTTAATATCCTTAGTCGTCTGGCCTGATGAGCTGCCGACAAAACGATCGGCTGCCGCGAGACAGTCCTGAAGCGCCGACGCGATATTCTTGGCATCCGCAGTGGACTCGTCTCGATCCAGGCGATCGCGCTTAATTGCAATCGCCACGCGCTTACCAAAGACTTGCCCGGAGTTGAGCGCCGCACCGCCGGGACGTGTCACGCCATGACTGCCGGCGGCTTCACCAATTGCATAACACCCTGCGAGACTCGTCTGGCCCCAATCGTTGATTAAAATGCCGCCGTTCATGTGCTGATTGTTCATCGCACATTCGAGTGGCTCGGCAGCCACATCGGTGCCGTGCATGCGGTAAAGCTCGATGGCGAGTGGATTCATACGGAGTAGACGATCAATGGGGAGCTCCTGCAACGCTTCGTTATTTTCAAGATACGCACGCACATCCGGATCGAGATCGTCGAGCGAAAATGCCTCGTCGTCGTTGACGGGATCTGGATTGCGGAGGAAGTCTAGATAGACCTTACGCCCGGCTTGCTGCTCCACAAAGACAGCCAAATCAAACAGGCTGGAGCCATAGTCCAGCATCCGGGTGGAATGAAACGGCCACTGGTAGCCCTTGCGGAAAGTATTGGAAACCATCTCACGCGTGGTGCGGTAGTAGCGCTTGAGGAAATGGATCTCATTGCCCTCGGCATCGACGGAATAAACCCGCGGCATGACCTGCACATAAGTCCCCGAAAGATTCCATGGAAATTTCGTGCGCGGCGTGCCAATACCAAACTGACTCTCAGTGATATTGCACAGCTTGACGCCCGCTTCGAGTGCGAGCCCTAGACCACCATGACAATGATGTGGATACACGCTATCCCGATACAGCTCGCCGGGGCCTCCTGTTGCGATGATCAGATCTTCACAACGGATAAAGACGAGGCCGTAGGCATTGCGCTTCTCCTCACGGTGCAGCGCAATCACGCCGCAGACGCGCTCCTCCCCATCGACGGTTTCTTTAACGATTTGGATGCCGCTGCAACTCGGCAGGATTCGGACGCCGAGTGTGAGCGCTTCTTCAAACAACACCTTGACCATCAGCTTCGAGGTGCGCGGACCACAGCTCGTCGCACGCCCTGCTTCATCATGATCGGTTTGATAACGTAAAATCGCTCCGTTGTCATCGTGCGGCAACGGCATGCCCATGTATTGCAGACCACCGATCGCATCATTCGAGCCAACTGCTTCAATATACGCCGTCGAGAAATCCATTGCACCACCACCGCAGAGGCTCTGTGCATATTTGATAAAATTGTCGCCCTTGTAATCGGTGCTCGCGGTGTAGAGCGTCTGCTTATCCGACCCCGAGCAAGCAGATGTTCCGGCAAATAAGCCCGTGCTGGCGACCAACACATCGACACCACGACGGTGCAACTCGACCGTCGCACGCATCCCAGCCGCACCACTACCGAGCACAAGTGCTTCACAAGTATACACCGGCACAGTCACACCCGCGACTTGCATGGTTTGCTCGGACGCATCAATCCCGCGCACTGCGGGCATATCAAATCGTGTCAATCGGTCTAGAATCACCGGCGGGATGGCGACAAATCCGCCTGATTGTGCTGTTTTTTTCATAAGTCATTGGCAAGCAAGATAGATCCTAAAGTTGAACCCCCACTAAATGAGAACAGAAATACTATTAACTGAGCCGGCTACTTGATCGCATGCACATAACCATCGCCAGCGAGCACGTAGACCTTATCGCGATAAATACAAAGTGTGGCTTCCTCGACGCGTTGGCCGAGCTTGTAGGCCCAGAGCGGCTCTCCACTAAAGGCATCGAGGCAGTAGAACAACGGCGTATTGCCCGAGCCGATATACACGCGGTCACTCGCGATGGCTGGCGCAGAGAGACCGCCACCATCATCAAAGGTCCAATGGATCTTAGCCGTGACCGAATCCACACAGTAGATACGAGACGCGGTTGGCACACCCCGCAGGCCGACTCCGACCCGAGCAGTGTAGTAAGCACGGTCTTGGAAGAACGCAGGCGTCGCATTGAAGTTGGAGAAGTTCCCCGTATGCGCGGGATTGGTATTACCCAAACTTAGGATCTCCCCAGTCTTCGCATCAAAATAATTGAACACACTGCTATGGTGCGGCAGGTAAATGCTGCCCTCATAGGCGATCAGCGTGCCTGAATCTAAGCCAATGCCGTTTTCCTTCCATACGATCTCGCCGGTCTTCTTATCGAAGGCGTAGAGCGATCCGCTCCATGAACCAAAGTAAACGAGATCGCCGTCGATCGCGGGTTCCGCCGGCACTGACTTCGCGGTCGGATACATCCAGACGATATGGCCTGTCTTCGCGTCGATGCAGACGCAGTGACCGTCAACAGTTGGGATATAGACCATGCCATCATCATACGCTGCCGACCCCCAAACCCAGCCACCTGGCACAGTTTGTTTCCATGCAAGCTTCCCGGTCTTGGCGTTGACCGCATAGAAGAAACGTTCACCGCCTTGTTGCCCAGCAAACACTTTGCCCTCACCGATGGCGGGGCCGACCGAGATCGCACCGCCCATTTCGAATTTCCAAATTTCCTCACCCGTGTCAGCATCGACGCTGAAGAGGAAGCCCGCGGCGTTGCCGAAATAGACCTGCCCATCGGCAGCAGTCGGCTTGGATTGGTAATACGTGCCGCCGGATAACACATCAGTGAAGATGCGCTCGCCCTCCTTATTTTCAAAGGCGTTGAGCAAACTACGCTTCCAGATCAACTCGCCGGAAGCATCGATACGTCGCAACCACAAGTCGCTATCATTGACTAAGACTGAGTCATCGGCGACCACCAGATCCGCATAGATCTGATGTGTCGAAACCTGCTTGGTCCACTTCACTCTCCCCTTCTGCTTGCTCACACAAGCGATCTTACCATCAACCGTTGCCACCAACAGTCCCTCAGAAGTCATCGCAGGCTTGGAACGAACCCAGTCAGTCAGCTCTGTCTGCCAGTCGATTTTTCCAGTTTTGGCATCGAGGCAATAAACCTTCTTGTTTGCGCCGCCGACATAGAGCTTACCTTCCAGATACAGAGGGACGCTGAACTGCTTACGCGCGCCGGACTCAGGCGACTTGATCTGCGTCTCCCAAACAACGGAACCTTGTTGTTCGCTCAACGCGTAGATCGATCCGCCATTGGACCCGAAATACACAATGCCATTGACGATCGTTACTGCCGTGTTCACAGAACCGTTCGCCTTAAACTTCCATGCGACACGCCGAGCTCCCCCATGGTCCCAATTAGGATCCACTAAAGGGCTTCGTTCTCCACTCAGGTTGATTGCATAGAGGTAACCTTCAGTGGTGCCTTGAAACACCAAATAGTCAGTCAATACTGGTTCCGCGAGTGCATCAATATCGCCGACATTTAAATCCCACAATTTACGATCGTTATCCACATCCGCACAGATCAAACGATTCAAATTTTGGCAAACCGCTGGCTGGCTATAGATGTCATGCACACCGAACGGATAGACCGTGAATTTACCATTGCTGACTACCGGCGCGACCTGAGTGCGATAATCGATATGCCCCGCAAACTTTCGAGCCAGTGTCTTACCAGTCTGCTTATCGACATAGACTAGATTTCGCGCCTGACCTTGGTTACCACCATGACTGTTGACCTCACGATAGATCAATTTATCTTCAAGAATCACTGGAGTGGACATCAATGCAGGGTATTTGTAGATACCAAATAGCGGATGCGTTTGAGTTGACTTCCAGATATCTTCACCCGTTTCCAAATCGAGACACAAGCTGGTAGTGTGCATACCAGGCGACGCAGCGTAGACACGACCGTCTTCGACTTGAGGACGTGCATACCAGCCGAGACCGACAGGGAATTTCCAAGCGAGTTCACCAGTCTTCGGGCCAGGTGCCTTGGTGTAACCGGTGTTGTGCTTATTGCCCTGAAACATTGGCCAATCGGCATTCATGTCCCCGCCCTCAGGGAAAGTGGTTGGATCACCTTTGAACGGCTCAAAGAACGGCCCTTGTTCGATTAATTGCTGCTGAATACGCTCCATTTCCGCATAGCCTGCATCGACGACCTGCCCCATCTCTTTGAGTGCCTTGTCTTTGGCTGCACCTGTGCCGCGGTTAACCTGTGCCTCGAGGCTATAGTAGTCTTGGTCAACGTCAAAAAAGGAATGCGTATTCGCACTTTGCTGCTGCAAGCTACCGAGCCAAACAAACAGTAATAGAGAGCGCTCGCGGTAATTCTCGGCTGTAGTCGGATCTACCTGCACCGCCTTGCGCGCACGATCAATATCGACACTGCCGCTGGAAATGAATTCAGCCTGACTCGTCAGAGTGATCGAAATAAATAGTAAGGGGAGAAAAGATAGGGAAGTCTTCATATTGATTGGAAATCGTAAGTGCTTAAAGTGCTTAATTCTGAAGTGCGTTCAACAGCTGTTGATTAAAAACGTGTGCATCTGGCCAATCCGTCGGCGCAGCTTGAATATCTGAGAGCTTGGTTAAGATCAATGAAAGCCAGCGCTCGTTACGCCACTCGTGCAAGTCGAGCGGGTCGACGTAGCCCTGTTGCTGCACGAACTCCGGGGTCGTCATTAAATTACGGCGCAGCGTATCAGCATTAGATAGCGACTCCTGCAGCCACCCCAGCCAGTGAGCCTGTTCCACAGCCTGAGGAGCACGACCAAGCATTTCGAGATATGCCATCTCAATAACGGCTGCCGCCTCCTGAGCTGGATAAGGCGCATCGCGGTAACCAAGTGGATCTCTCGAATCCTTCGGCGAACGACTGCTGCGGACGACTTTAACAAGGCTCTTCTGTTGCGGCTGAAATGACGGCTGTAACCGGCTGCTTCCCACCGCTGCCGGATCATACATAAAAGGCAACGGCGCGTCTGGCGGCAAATTCGGCAACCCATCGCCTAAGCCCGAATAAATCGCATCACTGGTATTGCCCACGATTTCAAACGCGTCCACGCCTTTAACGACATAACCATAGCCTACGGCGGAACCACTGATATGATTGTCACGCACCGATGCACCTACCAACGTCGTGCCATCAAAGTTAGGATTCCACGGTGCTCCTCCCATCGCGAGGCCCACATGTATTCGACTACCAGCGGCTAAAATTAAGTTATCCTCAACCGTCACGCCACGATAGTCGTAGGTCCGCTGCTCCGCATCGAGCAAGTAATAGTCAAAGGGGTCAATCAACGCAATCCCACCCAGCATCTCGCGAGCAATGGCGACGACCACGTTACCCTTCACCAAAGTGCCAGGCCCTCCCTGCACCATGATCCCTTCATCCGTGGTATCATAAATCGCATTATTCACGATCACCGTATTCCGGCTCGCCGTTGAAATCCCGTCGCCCCATCCAAACGGCTTTTCATACACAGAACGACCATTGCCACGGATATCAGTGCCTATCGAAAAAACGACATTATCTTTAACCAAGTTCCCATCACCGCCCTCGTGCAGATGTATCGCGCCCCACCCTCCGGCGCTGCGTCCGCCAATCACAATGCAACGACTGACCTCTTGCTGGTTTGAACCCTCACCTCCAAATGAAAGCATCGGCTCTGCGGTTAAGATACCTTCAGGCTGACGAAAGCCTGGACGGTTTCCATCCAAAATCAAATTCGCCAAAGTCGCACCAGCGATGCCTTTGGCCTCGATTAACGTGCCCTGCGCTCCGCCGGCATGCATGATCGTAGCAAAATCAGCGGCAGACTCAGCGCCTACCGTTTCAATGCGTTGACCCGCCACTCTGAATTTCAAGCTATCCGTCAGTATAACGATCTGACCAGGCTGCAGCGCCACATCATTGCCTGAGTCCAACTGCGCTTGTATTAACTCCTCAGATACAAATGGCTGACCATGGCTGACTAAAGACAGCAGTGAGAGCAAACAGACCCACATCAGCGAGGAACTATCCCTCAGACTCATCGCTTTCATCAAATCTCGCCAATTCTGCTGCATGCTTTAATTAATAACTAATCTAATACCCAAAAGATATAACATCACAAGTCTTGCCCAGCAACCGCATCTAGAACGTGCGGCTACCGGATGTGACCTTAAGTAATATCCAACGTTTCTTCCATATGCTCCAAACTGCAGCCCTTCGTTTCTGGAACGATAAAGATAACCCAAAGTAATTGCAGCACCATCATCGCGCAGAAGAACCCGAAGATATACTGAGTGTCAAACTGACCAACCATGACTGGAAAAACCAACGTAATGACCGCCGCAAACACCCAGTGAACCGATACTCCAAACGACGTGCCATGAGCACGGTGACGGGCAGGGAAGATTTCTGATATATACACCCAAATGACTGCGCCTTGGCCGATTCCGTGTGAACCAATAAAGGCGAAGATGAAGTAAGGCATATAGGTAAAGCTCTCAGTCGCAAACGACCACGCGCACAAGCCTAATGAAGTGATATAACCAACCGAACCAATTAGCAGTAGGATTCGTCGACCGGCCTTATCGATTAGATAGAGACCTATGAAGGTGAAGATCACATTCGTCACCCCGATACCGATGGATTGCAACAAAGCAGACTTCTCGCCTAGCCCGCCCATTTCGAAGATGCGCGGTGCAAAGTAAAGCACCGCGTTGATCCCCGACAATTGATTAAAGGCGGAGAGGAAAAACACCAACAGCATAGGCTTCGCCAACTTCTTACTGAGGAAACCGTGCTGACTGACTTTATGACTACCAGACTCGGCGATCTCATCCACCAGGGCATCTAACTCTGCTTCACTCATCTCCGTATTGATCTTACCCAACACTTCCTTGCCCGCGGCCTTGTCGCCCTTGTTCAAAATCAACCAGCGCGGACTTTCAGGAATAGTAAGGCACAATACTGTATAGATTAAGGCTGGAAATGCCTCGACACCTAACATCCAGCGCCATGCCCCATCACCGAGTCCACTGAGCAGAGCATTGGAGATGAATGCTACGAGAATCGCGAAAACCAAGTTAAACTGATACAAACCAGTCAGTCGACCACGATGCTTAGGCGGCGCCATCTCAGAAATATAAAGCGGACCCGCTACCGTCGAGACACCGATTCCGACACCACCAATGAAGCGAGCGATCATCAAAATAGTCGGGTCAGGTGCGATCGCCGAACCGAGCGCAGAGATAAAGTAAAGCGCGCCGATCCACATCAGCGTTTTCTTGCGACCGATCTTGTCAGAGGGCCAACTACCAAACATCGCACCAATGACGGTGCCCCACAACGCGGCACTCAGAACCCAACCATGCATCGCATCACTCAGCCCCCAGAGGTCTTGAATGCTTTGTTCAGCGCCGGAGATGACGACTGTGTCAAAGCCGAAGAGAAAGCCCGATAAGGCTGAGGTAAGTGCCCAAAAGAAGAGTTTTTTATTCATAAGTTAGTCGCGGGCAGATTGAAGATTGTTTACAATATCAAGTGGTCGTTTATTCTGACAAGCTTAATCCTAGATCAAGTAAGCGAGTGCGGAAGCGCCTCCAACCAAACCGTCTGGCCCGCCAAAGCCGATTCGCGGCCCGCATCGATGATTTCGACTACGATTAAGTATTCTTCATGGACGACAAACGATCGCTCGGATCGATCTTCCCTCGAATGACCGCAGCAAAATACTTCAGTGCATCTACTGCAGTGGCGGAGACCGACTCTGCCTGCATTCGCGTGGGCACTCCGAGATGCTTCACACAGATATCATAATCTGTCTGATCAAACGTGCGAACCACAGCCGAGCGCCCATAGACGTGAAGATCTTTGCTTGCATACGGGCAATCCCCAGAGGCCTGAATGGTTCGCTGGAAAGCAGGCTACTTCACCACGATCGTAGCGTCATCATCAACCTTTGGATAGAGCTCTGGCTTACCTGATTGAAAGACCGCCGTCACAGAGAGCGGCCGCTGGCTCTGCATCATCATCTTCAATCATCGCCACCTTTGGCTTCGCTTTGGCAAGAGTATCAACGCCCGATAAGAACATGCAGCCAAGCATGAGCTAAATAATGTGCTTACTGAATCGCATGAATATACCCATCTGCCGACATGATGTAGGCTTTACCTTTGTATAAGGCAGGTGTGGATTCTTCCACCCTATTGCCCATTTTATATATCCAGTTAATCTTGGTTGTTCCGTCACCATTACCGATTGAATCTACTGAGTAAAAATACGGATCAGCAATACTCGGAAAATAGACATTGCCCTCAGCGCCGATGACTGGGCTGCTTAAACCAGCTCCCTGCTGCGTCCAGAGCAATTCGCCCGACTCCGCATCAATGCAATACACGACGGCGCGCACGCAGATGCCTCCAAGGCCCAAACCATGCCAGCAAGACATGTAGATCTTACCGTCGTGGTAGGCTGGTGTAATATTAAAGATATTATTGCCGTCTTCGAATTCCCACAGTAGCTCGCCAGTCTTCGCATCAATACACATGTTTTTGATATAAACGCGTCCGCCTATCATAATTGCCACACCTGAATCGGAAAGGACGCCGTTATACTGCCAGAGAAGTTCGCCGGTCTTCTTGTTGAAAGCTTTCAGGTAATTGTCCCAAGAACCAAAGATTACGATCTCTCCTTCGACGGCAGGCTCACTACAAACGGACATCGCAAAGGGGTGCTTCCAGACGACGTGACCGTTCGACGCATCTAGAGCCCATGCATAACCGTCGATCCCAGGAACATAGATCATACCGTCGGACGCTGCAGCCGATCCCCAGACCCAATCCAAATTGGTTTCCCAAATCACTGCTCCAGTCTCTGCATCCAAGCAGTAAAACTCATCTTCGCCGCCTTGCTGACCAATAAATATTTTGCCATCATAATAAGTGGGTGCACCAGAGATAGATGCCCCCAACTCGAACTTCCACTTTTCCTTCCCCGTGTGTGCGTCCACTGCATAAACGAAACGCATCGGTGTGCCGAAGAATACAGTATCATTTGCGGCAGTTGGCTTCGACTGATAGTACGCGCCACCTGCAATCTGATCAATCAATACACGCTCACCATCCTTCATGAAACTCTCGATCAAGCTCATCTTCCAATTAAGGCTGCCGTCCGTATTCAAACAGTAGCTCCAGAGGTCGCTATCGTTGACGACGATCTTCTCCCCTTCGATTGCAAGGTCGGCCAAAATCGGATGATGGCCGAGTTGTCTTTTGAAGCGCTGCTGAATCTTTCCAGCTTTCCATTCGAGCCCATACAAGCTACCTTTAAGCGTCGCAAAAAAGTATTTTTCGTCACTAAAAACAGGTGCGGAGCGTACCCAATCATCGCCCTCAAATTCGAAGACCAGCTCACCCGAGCTCAAATCGATACAATAAACATTCTTGTCTGCACTACCAATAAACACTTTCCCATCTGCCACAGTTGGTACAGAGAAATGACGGAACGCTGTCGATACGATCTGACCCGTATCATATTTCCAGACTGTCTCGCCAGTGAGACGGTTCAGACAATAAACCACACCATCATTCGCGCCGAAGATAAGATTATTTTCATAAATTGTCGGCTTCTTATTAATCGCACCGCCAGCCTTGAATTCCCATTCGGGCACTGGACGTCCGCCATATTGACGGTCTCCGGGCCAAGAGTACAAATACCCTTCCGCAGTTGCAGCGTATACTCGATTCAATTCGTCCAACAAAGGTTCTGCAAAGGTATATCCAGTGATAAACTCCCAGAGCTTCTTTCCCGTTTTTGTATTTTTTCCGATGATACGATTAAAAGCCTGTGTCACCGGCGGATTTAAATGAATATCCTGAATGCCATGACTAAATACCGTAATTTTTTCGTTCGCATCAAACGGGGCGTGTCCAGCGCGATAATCGACGTGGCTAGCCTTCATTCGGCGCTGTAGAACTCCAGATTTCTTATCAAGAAAAACGATATGTTTAGTCGACCCTAGGTTCCCCCGTGCGCCCAACTCGCGAAACACGATTGAATTTTTTAATGCGAGCGGGGACGATTGGTTGTTGGGAGCGTGATATAACTGATCTCCCATGATCTCGATAACTTGCTGAGTATCCCAGATCGTTTCACCAGTATTCAGATCCACACAATACATAATCGTCCGGACACCAGGGGATGACAGGTAAACGTAATTATCTTCAATCAATGGTTTAGACTCCCAAGCCAAGCCAACAGGGAAAGTCCATGCCTGCTCTCCCTTGGCTGGCCCCATCGCTCCAGTATATCCTGAAAGCTGCTCATTCCCCTTGTAGCCACTCCATGGAATTTCCGGCTGTGTGGCTGGATCGATCGGATCTGCATCTACAGTGAATGCCATCGACGCATGATTAGATGTCGCAGCGGCTTGCGCCGTCTCTAAGGCAGCATAGCCGTCGGAGATGACATCGCTCAGCTGCTTCATCTGGTCGTCGTCATACACTTGGGGTTCGCCGCCAGACCATAAATTATTCCAACGAACTAGCTGACTCATCCGCCGATCGACTTCGACGTAATCGTCGAGCCGTACACCTAATTGCTGGAGCGTCACGGCCCACAATTTCATTTTGATCGCTCTCAGTTTAAACGTCTCGTGCGTCGTCGATGTTTGCTGAACTTGCAGCCGAAGTTCATCAAGCTCTGCGTCTCCGCTCGGGAAACCGATTGATGACTGCGCCAACAGTACAGGCGACTGCAATAATAAGTTAGCTAGTAAAAAAAAAATGGCTCTGTTCATTTAATTAACTTCCACCCAAAGATCCCTGATCGAACATCTCTGTAATTGCCGCCTCGGAGTAGCCAAGCTCACGCGCCACTTCCAAATTATGCTGTCCCAGTGTCGGCGGAAACCTCTCCAGCTTTGGAGGTGTGCCCTGTAGACGTATTGGATTACCCAACAGCTTAAGTTTACCCGCAACTGGATCCTCCATCGAGACGATCATATTGTTGTGCAAGACTTGAGGATCACGTGCCGCTTGCTCAAAGCTATTTACCCGTGCGCACAAAACTCCCTGCTGTTCCAGCTCAAGCATCCAAACATCGGTCGTCTTAGTCAAAAAGGCTGTCGCGAGCGCTGCATTCAAAGTATTCTTGTTCTCAACTTGGAGCATTTCTGTGCTAAATTCGGGCGTTATAGACAGATCGCCCAAACCCAATGCAGTCGAAATGTCGCGTAGCGCATTATCCGAAAAGACTGGAGAGATCTCGATAAACCCGTCTGCAGTTTGAAAAGCTTTATTAATAGCCGCCTCTGTGCCACCAACTGCCGCCGGACGATCAATGCGCTCCGCATTTAGCCGTGATGCCGCATCCCAAGCATGCCCATGAAAGGCAACACTTAGCAGGTCCGTTGAAACATACTGCCCTGCACCTGTCTTCAGGCGGTGCACCAAGGCGGTCAGAATACCGACTACCAAATTCAGCCCTGCGGCATAGTCGATACTGATACCACCGGGTATTGGCGGCTTCGACTCGTCATACGAAACAAACCACCCGCCTTCGGCACGCGCCATCATATCATGCCCCGCGCGCCCGCGATCGGCATAGGGACCTGTATCGCCCCAACCATTCGAAGTCGCGTAAATGAGGGATGGATTAATCTTCTTCAGCTCTTCGTAACCAAAGCCAAGTTTAGTCATCACGCCCTGACGAAAGTTATGCACGACCACGTCGGACTCTTTAACAAGTTTGCGGATCACTTCCTTCCCCGCCTCTTGCTTCATGTCCACAGTGATCGAACGTTTGTTCCGATTCAAATTGGCGAACGGCAGCGAAACGTCTTTGACGAAAGGCCCCCATGAGCGGCTCCAATCACCACTCCCCGGACGCTCCACCTTAATCACATCCGCGCCATAGTCAGCCAAGAGCTGAGTGCCTACTGGCCCCTGATACACGTGGCTAAAATCTAGAATGCGAATACCGCCTAATGCTTCTTGAGTTATCATATTATTTGCTACCCTTTTTGTTGAGAAAGTCGCTCAACCGCTGCTTAGCATCAGCGTCTTGCAAACAACTAATTGAGCGAAAAGCTTCAGCCTCTAGGTTGGCCTTGCGAGCGGCTTGATGCTGTTCATTCACAATGCTTTTAAACTGTGTGAGTGCGTTTTTATTGGTGGCGCGCACAGCGGTGCAAAAATCATCAATCGCATCTTCCAACTCAGTAGTATTGCCGGAAAAATCGACCAGTCCCATCGCAAGGGCATCCGGCGCATCAATTATTTGCCCCGTGTAAAAACAATGCTTGGCTTTAGCGACACCGATCCGATTCGCCAAGCGGCGGGTTCCGCCCCATCCGGGAATGAAGCCCAAGCCTGCTTCGGACTGTGCCAGCTTAGCCGTATCGGAGGAAAAAATCAGGTCGCAGGCCAGCGCGAGCTCTAGACCACCTCCCATCGCATAGCCATCCACCCGTGCAACAACTGGCACAGGCAGATCTTCCAATAGATTGAATATTCGGTGACCCTCTGTGACCCACGGGACAATGGTCTCTTCGTTGATCTGTTTCAGCACATTGAGATTAGCACCCACACAAAAATAACGCTCGGAAGTGCTGCGAACGATGACAACACGAAGTGACTCATCAGCGTTCAAATCGACTAACGCTTGCTCCAAACCGGCGAGGACCTTGCCATCGATTGTAGGCGGCTTACCCACCGGAGGCTCTAGCAGTAGAATCGCAATCCCGGCATTTGTGCTGCAACTGACTTTAGTGGCTTCCATACTTAATCACCACCACGGTTGACGCTTACCAAGACTGAAGAGGACGGTCTTTTCTTCAGTGTATTCTTCGACTGCCTTACTGCCCAATTCACGGCCGAGTCCGCTCTGTTTGTAGCCTCCAAAGGACAACTCAGGATGACCTTCCAGCCATGTATTGACCCACACAGTGCCAGCACGAAGTGCGCGCGATGCCTTCATCGCTTGATTGTAATCATTAGTAAAGATACCGGCGGACAAACCGTAAGCGGTGCGATTGGCAATCGAGATCGCTTCGTCGAGTGTCTTAATTCGAACGATTGAAAGCACTGGCCCAAAGACTTCTTCAGTGGCAGTCGCGGAGTCCGCAGGCACATGATCGAGAATCGTGGCTTCGAGGTAACGTCCCTTCTCAGTCTCAACCTTACCGCCGCCCAAACAAATAGTGGCGCCATCATTTTGACCTGCGGCGATATAGCCTAAGATCTTTTGCTCCTGCGTCTCATTAATAATCGCACCCAACTTTGAGGTCTCATCGAGTGGATCACACACTGATAGTGCTTTGGCAAAGGCCGTCAGGCGTTCGACAAATTGATCGGCAATACCTTCGTGCACTAAGATACGGCTACTCGCATTGCAACATTCACCCATGTTGAAAAATGCGCCCAAGCGAGCGGCATCGACCACGGCATCTAAGTCCGCGTCATCCATCACGATCATCGCATTCTTACCGCCGAGCTCCAAGCAGACCTTTTTCAAATTACATGCGGCAGTCGCGGCAATCGCTTTACCGACATGGGTCGATCCAGTGAAAGAAATCATCTCGATGTCCTTATGCTCGCACAAGGCTTGGCCAACCGGATCGCCATAACCAGTCACCACATTGAGCACGCCATCCGGCAGCCCACATTCTTTTAGGATTTCGGCGAGGATCAGCGTGGTCGCAGAAGTCAATTCGGACGGTTTGATCACCGCCGAGCAGCCCGCAGCGAGGGCATAAGGCACCTTCTGACTCGCGATCAATAAAGGGAAATTCCACGGTGTAATTAATCCAACGACACCGATTGGTTCGCGTAATGTCATTGATACGGTGCTTGCGCCTAAAGTATTACAGCTCTGTCCATAGAGATGGCGACACAGCGCCGCAGCATGCTTCCAGATCCCGGCGGCCCATTCGACTTCAGAGTCAGCCTGCGTAAGTGGCTTACCACTTTCCAAGGTTTCCAACAGAGCGAGCTCTTGCTTGCGCTCAATGAGCCGATCCGCCACTGCATACAAAATCGCAGAACGCTCAGCACCAGAGGTATTCGCCCACACACCTGACTCGAACGTCTGCAGCGCAGAGGCAACCGCTCGGTCTACATCGGCAGCCGTGCCTTCAGCGGTTTCGGTGACTGGACAGTCGTGCGCGGGACTCTTGCGCGTCATATAGCTCGCACTGGTGGACGGTGTAAAAGTGCCATCGATCCATAGATCGAATCTCTTGGGTGTTTTAGGAATGTTCATAGTTAAACGAAATTATGTATATTGTTAACAACTTTAAGTGCAAATAGAAACGACAGCTTCATTCATGGTGAAACTATTCTGCCTTAAAAGGCTTAAGAATATTGGTCTTCAAAGCCTTTAAAGCCGCTTTACGGTCTCCCGCCTCAACTGCAGCAACGATTTGCTTATGCTCTTCATAACTATCCGTCAGCATTTCATGCCTAGAATATGGCAGACGCACGCCGCCCATCATCGGCAACCAAACAGACTCCAAGCCACGATGTCCACAGTGACGCAGGAACAAACGGTGAAACTCAAGATCCAGCTGCACAACCGCAGCCATATCAGCGTCTTCACAAGCGAGTTTGAAGACGCGTAAATTCTTACGGATTTTCGAGATGAAGGCTTCGGCAGGATTAGCGATGATTTCGCTCATAGCGAAACTCTCCATCTTATAGCGCAGATCTGCCATCACCGGCATCAATTTCCCATCCCACTCCTTGCCGACACGAGAGCCGCGGTTTGGCGTAAATTCCAGCAAGCCTTCTTGAGACAACTGTAAGAGCGCATCGCGAATCGGGCCACGACTGACATTAAAACGCTCAGCCAATGGGATCTCCCGCATCGCTTCGCCCGCCTTAAACTTCCCTAAAAGGAGCTCAGCTCGTATTTGATCGGTAACCTGTTCTCGAACGTTCCTGTATTCCATGTGAAAATGACTAATTGCAGTGGTGTAGGCCTATTGATTTCGACTACCGCTAGCAAGCGGAATCGCGCCCCCATTGGCTTGGCTCTGAACCCATTTTAAATTCAAGGATTCCGCCGCCCAGTTCGTC